>Ga0209863_10000054_pt1 | contig 67208 bp, 68 predicted proteins | sample OrgsoiDNA2013046_FD_185796 | JGI IMG/M metagenome (GOLD analysis project Ga0209863, IMG submission 185796) | Permafrost soil microbial communities from the Arctic, to analyse light accelerated degradation of dissolved organic matter (DOM) -... | ecosystem: Environmental > Terrestrial > Soil >...
TGGTTCCGGTATAGGCCAGGCTGTCCGCCAGATTGTTAAAGCCTGTTGTCCGGGTCACCACAATGGTATCCAGTTTGAATTTTTTCTTCATTATATCCTTCACATAAAGCGGGGAATTCGGGGACTTTTCAAGCTCCGCTTTTAGCCCTGCGATGGTTTTTGGTTGGGAATATCCATGTAAGTAATTGATTATCAATATACTGAGGCAAAGGCATTTCAGCATAACCAGTTGTTAAGTTTGCAAATATAGTCAGGCCCGTCGATCATTTCCCGCAACATTTCTCCCTGCCGGATCGTTTTTTGCTGGAAGAACATATTATGAAGAGAATGCTATTTTTCCTATTCCTTTTCGCAACCCTTAGGGGCTCTTCCCAGCCCGGGTCCTATATTATTGGGGTGAAGGGAGATACCCTGAATAAGGTGGACGCTAAGTCCATGCGCCAGGGCAAATGGGTGATCCGGATAAATGAGGTACGTGGCGAACCCGGTTATGAAGAAGAAGGGGAGTTTAAGAATAACCGGAAGGAAGGAACCTGGCGGATCTATAGCTTGCAGGGCGATCTTACGGGCCTGGAGTTTTACAAATGGGGAAATAAGGACGGGAACTGCCAGTATTTTAATTCCTCCGGGTCATTGGTCAGGGAAGAATCCTGGCGGGCCCTGAATCCGGATAAATTATATGATACCCTGGAAATAGAAGATATAGACCATCTCAACGAATACAAGACCGTCATTGTAAAAAATGAAGGCGTCGCTATCCGGCACGGTCAATGGAAGTTTTATGATCCGTCCACCGGTATGATCAACAAAATTCAAACGTATACGATGGGTAAACTCGAAACGCCCAAAAGCGATCCCGCATCTGATTCGACGAAGCTGGCTTCTAAAACCATGGTAAAACCCAAGGAGGTACAGGATTACGAAAAGAAAAATGCGGGAAAGAAAAGTATCAGAGTCAGGGACGGGGCCACGAACTAGTCTGCTTTTAACTCTTCTTGTCTGACCAGAACGAGTACTTTGTCAATGCGCTGCGCATCCATATCAACAATTTCAAATTTAAAATCCTTCCATTCTATTTTCTCCCCGGTCCTCGGTATATGTTCCAGCTGATGCAGGATGAAACCAGCCAATGTATCGAATTCGTGTTCCCCTTCATTCATCCATTCTGTTTTGTCAAAATGGGCGAGAAAATCATAAAAAGGAATCTGTGCATCAACCAAAAATGTCCCGTCTTCGCGTTTGACGATTTCGTAATCCGTCATATCCGGTTGCGGAATGTCGCCTATCAGCGCTTCCAGAATATCGTTTAGTGTGATCATGCCCAGCAGGCTTCCGTATTCATCCACGATAAAACAACTATGGGTTTTTGTCTCTTTGAATTTTTCGAGAATCTGATAGGCCGTATTGTTTTCCGGTACAAAAAGCGCGGGGGTCATCATTTCTTTAAAGGGTGTTGAATCTTCGGCCAGATACATGTCCTTGATCGTGACCATACCCTTGATATTATCGAGCTCTTCATCACAAACGGGATAAACGGCGTGTGGCTCCCTGATGATTTTTTCCTTGATCATTTCTTCTGTTTCATTCAGGTCAAACCAGATGATGTCGCTCCGGTGTGTCATCAGGGAGGTAATGTTCCGGTCGCCCAGGTGAAACACCCGTTCAATGATTTCCTGTTCTGCTTCTTCAATTGTGCCCTGTTCGGTTCCTTCGTTGATAATGGCTTTGATTTCGTCTTCCGTCACGTTGCCTTCCGGAGATGCCTTTATAGAAAACAAAAGAATAAAAATATTACTCAGCCAGTTCAGGAGGGCGACAATGGGGTAACCGATCCGGGAAAAAATTTTCATGGGACGGGCCACCATCCGCGCGATGCGTTCGGCCTTCAGCAGCCCGATACGTTTGGGAATCAGTTCTCCGAAAAGAATGGACAGAAAAGTTACACAGATGACGATGAGACCCGTGGCAATGCTATGGGCATAATGCTGCAGGTGATGAATTTTTTCTATATAAGGCGTCAGGTCATCACTGAATTTTTCCCCCGAATAAAAACCCGTTAAGATCGCAATCAGCGTGATGCCGATCTGGGCGGTGGAAAGAAAAAGTTCCGGATTTTCAGTCAGGTCGAGCGCGGCTTTGGCCTTTACATCGCCCTTGGAAGCCATGTCTTCCAACTTCGATTTCCTGGCCGACACCAGGGCAATCTCAGCCATGACAAACAAACCATTCAAAAAAATTAAACAGAAAAGTATTAAAAATGAAAACATGCCGATCTTACTTTAAAGGGAGGGTTCCGAACTGTTTCCTGAAAAATGCGCTCATGATATATCCGATCGCACTTCCCAATATCGCCCCGCCCAATATGTCGAGCGGGAAATGAACCCCTACATAAATTTGGGCATAACAAATGATGAATGCCCACAGGAATAACAACCAGCGCCAGGAGCCGGTTTGATTTAAAGTTATAAAAATAAACCAAGCAGCGGCGAAATGATTACAGGCATGTGAAGAAGTAAAGCTGGAGCTTGTGGGACAATAATTCACCAATACCCGAACCTGATCCACCAGCTCCGGGTCCCGGCAGGGCCGGTAGCGGAAAATCAGGGATTTAATCAGTGAACTGCTGAACAGATCGCTGATGATGGCCGTCATGATCAGCGACGCGGCCCACCAGCATCCTTTTACCCCGAAATTATACAATGCAAAAACCAGCAAGAATAAATAAAAAAAATACCAGAATTCCTGTTGCCGGATAAACGGCATGACCAGGTCGAAAAGAGGATTTATCCAGGATTGATTTATTTTATGGAACAACCAGTGATCGAAACGCAGCAACGGGGCAATGCTTACAGGGTATAAAGAGGCAAGGAGTAAAATCATGATTGCAGAATAATTGCTCTAATTTTAGTCCCCATATTCAAGATTATGTTTACAGGGTTAAAGATACCAAAATTGATTCGTTGGATTTTTGATGTGGGTGTTATTTTTTTATTGTGGATGGGCATTCTTCGCCTGATATTTTATTTTGCGTTTAATCATACCGGTAATCCATTGTCCACGCTGGGGGGCAGTTTTTTACTTGGCTTCCGGTTTGACCTGAAAATGGTTTGTATTTTGTTGGTATGCGTACTGCTTTTTGGCGCCCTGAATATATCTGATCCGTTTATTTCACCACGCGCAAGGAATTTTTTTTTTATACTGCTTGCCATCGCCTGCCTGGCTACCAGTTTTATTTATACGGTTGATTTTGCACATTACAGTTATCTGAATCTGAGACTTAGCGCCAGTGTGTTAAATTTTATGCAGGATGCCGGAATTTCGCTGACGCTTGTCTGGCAGAATTATCCGGTCCTTAGATTGTTACTGGCGATTGTAGCGGTCAGCTTTTTAATCTGGCGGCTGCTGGTCGGGTCTTACCGGAGAATTTCCAAATCGACCGACCTCAGCAGAAAAAAGCAAAAATGGATCTGGGTATTGTGCACGACCGTGCTCCTGGGTCTTGGCATTTTTGGAAATATCGGCCAGTATAATCTGCGATGGAGTGAAGCATTCAGGCTGGGCAACGATTATCGCGCCAACCTGGCACTAAACCCCTTTCAGTCTTTTTTCAGCAGTTTGAAATTCATGAATTCTACGTTTCATCTGGACAAAGTGAAAAAAGCGTTTCCCGTCCTGCAGCCGTATTTTGGTTTTTCGGGTGACTCTGTGAATCTGAATTATGAGCGAACGGTTATACGGCCGGTTCCGGCAGCGCAACCCAATATTGTCGTTGTGATATGCGAATCGTTCAGCGCCTATAAAAGCTCCATGTGGGGGAACCCGCTGAATACGACGCCTTTTTTTAAAAGCCTCTGTGACCAGGGGATTTTTTTTGATCAGTGTTTTACTCCATCATATGGAACGGCTCGCGGAGTATGGGCCGTGATTACCGGCATTCCGGACGTCGGCCAGGCCAACAGCACCACCACCCGTAACCCGGGTGCAGTAGATCAGCATACGATCATCAATGATTTCAGGGGCTATAATAAATTTTATTTTATCGGAGGAAGTGCCAGTTGGGCCAATATACGGGGCCTGTTGAAAAATAATATCGGCGGATTGCAATTATATGAGCAGGAAAATTATCAGGCAGCCAAAGTGGATGTCTGGGGTATCAGCGATAAAAATTTATTCCTGGAGGCAAACCAGGTTTTAAAAAAACAGACAGGTCCATTTTTTGCGGTCATTCAAACGGCCGATAACCACCGGCCCTATACTATTCCCCCGGAGGACCAGGGAGAATTTCAAAAACGCCAGGTTTCTCCTGATTCGCTCAAAGCATTCGGATTTGAATCCAACGACGAAATGAATGCTTTCCGGTTTACTGATTTTTGTTACCAGAAATTTATTGAAGCCGCAAAAAAAGAAAATTATTTTTCCAACACCATTTTTGTTTTTGTTGGCGATCATGGCATCGCGGGGGACGCAGGTAACATGTTCCCACGGGCATGGACAGACGAAAGACTGGATAATATGCATGTACCCTTACTTTTCTATTCGCCCTCCCTGCTCAGACAGCAAAAGATTCATGCATTCGTTTCACAGGTTGATTTGCTGCCAACCGTGGCTGGGCTGGCTAAAATAAGTTATCATAATACCACTCTGGGCAGGGATCTGCTGGATTCTGCTTTTGACCCCGGAAAAGCATTCTCTTTTTTGTATGATCCGGACCAGGGATACCTGGGTTTGCTGAAGGGCTCCTACCTCTACCGAACTAACCTGCATACCCATAAAGAAGATATGTACTCCCTGACCGGCAACGAACCCGTTAACACAGCTGTCATTCCGGATAGTTTACGCAATATGTCAAACCTGACCCGGGCACTTTATGAAACGGCGCGGTATATGCTGCTGAATAATAAAAAGAAACAATAACCCGTATGCGTATACAAGATGCAGCCCAGCCGTTTTTTATATTCCTGATCTGTGCCTGCGGGGGTTCTTTTCACAGTAATAGTTTTGGACAGGCAAACAACTGGTTAAAAATAAATGTTACAAAAAACCAGGTATTCGACCTCAGCGGGTATGCAGGGAATGGTGGTGGGGACCCCTATAACCTCTTTGACGAAAATGCGTTTGTGGATCCCCGTTACGAAAAACCCGGAGATGGTTTTGTCCCGGTAACGAATTGCCAGCCAACCATTCATCCCGCCATATATGTTCATGGTCCTGAGGGTAACCGGATCGTAGTGGATCTTAAGATTCCATATACAATCAAAGAATTATATCTGTACGACCGTTCCCTGACGGCGGACAGTTTTTGGGTCTATACCGGAAATCTGAAGAACTGGAAAAAATCGGCATCCCTGATCACGGCGTCGCAGACAGGTAGCTGGGGCTGGAAAAAAATTAGTCTCGATGACCAGACACGCTTCGTGATGATCCGGTTCAGTAGTTATGAATCTGCTGTTACAGAAATGGTTTTATACGGAACGCCCAGCCAGGCCATTCCGCCTGCAGATAATTTTTCTATACATAAAGGACTAACCAAAGTACCACTGGATCAATTTCTGGGTGTGAACTATATCATGGAAAATGAACCCCAATGGTTGAAACCTTTTCATTATAGCAGGCTTTACAATTTCACTTTGGATTATGATAATGACAGCAGCAGCAATGAAAACGGGATCCGGTTCAACATGCTGCATTATGGACGTTATGACGGGGAGAGGAGAAAATATGTTTTTGATATTGACACAATACAACATATTAACCAGGGAAATATCTGGTTCAGCATCCGGGGTGTTTCAAGGTGGATGAATGATAAGGGTTATACCGACAAGGACCGGCCCATGAACCGGCCGCTGCTGAATTCGGAAAATCCTGCCAGTTATTCCAGGCACGCAAAAATGATGTGGAATATGGCCGCATTCTTCGGTTACAACAAGGTGGATACCCAGCTTCTTTCTTTATCCAATGAACCTCCACAATCCGGTCGCGGTTCCATGCAAATTTTTGAAAATGGAAATGAAGAGGACGCGGACTGGGTTGGAAATAAATTTTGCAGCCCGTATGAATATTTTGCCCAGAGCACGGCAGATTGGGACGGTGATGAAGGACGACTGGGAAACCGGGCGGGAATTCATGCTGCGGATCCCGGTTCACGTCTTATGATGAGCGGGCTGATCAGCCTGGATACGAACCGGGTAAAAGTGTATAATTTCCTTTCGGAAAACCTGCGAACGGATCGGAAATTTATCTGGGAGGGCGGTATCCAGTATCACCATTACGCACAAAAAAACGGGAGGGGTATTTCACCAGAATCCGACTCCCTGCGTTCGAAACTGGCTAAAGTGGCTGATTTCAGCTACCGCCTCGTCCCGGGGGTAAAATGCTTTCTGGGTGAAAACGGGTACGATAAATCACCTGTTTCCCGGCAGGCAACGCCGATGATCCCCGGATTGTCTCCTTCGCAGAGCCAGGGAATTATGTTGCTTCGTTCTATCAACGCGGTATTCTTTTCAGGATTTGATGCCTATATTTTGTATTGGTTGAGGGACGGAAATCCGGAAGATGATCCCCGGACTTACCTGACCAGCGGAGTTTTGCGAGCCATGCCCGACGGGAAAACAATGGTTTATCCGGGTTGGTTTTATATTAGTACCCTGGTAAACAGACTCGGAAAATACAGACCCGACAAAATAGTCCGGGAAAGCGGAGATGCCTGGGTATACCGTTACCGGCATTCGGAAAAACCCGATTCAGTTGCCTATTTAATTTATAAACCAACCATAAATGGAAGCCGGCTGGCTTCCTATTCGCTGGAGACCGGCAATACAGTGGAAAATCGGTTTATGAAAATCAGTTTTCAGGATAATGCTGACCAGGGAAATGAGGAATGGGTAACCGTTTTAAATGGAAAAATACAGATACCGGTAGAAGAAAAACCCATATTGCTTTTAGGTAAAGAAAAACCTGCCGGAAAATGACGCTCAAGTCTACAAACATATAAAACTTTTGCCCGACCCGCATCGGTACGGGAGCATAAAACAGGAATTATTGGCCGGGTTCATTTAATTCTTATTTTACAGCATGCAAAAGCCATCCATTCCATTAAATGAGAAAGAGCGTCTGGCTGCGCTCCGTGAATACCATATCCTGGATTCAGAAGCTGAGAAAGAATTTGAGGAACTCTCCCTGCTGGCTTCGGAAATCTGTCAGACTCCGATTTCCATGGTTACCCTGATTGATGAAACAAGACAGTGGTTTAAAGCGGGTGTAAACCTGCCGGTCAATGAGATATCGCGCGATATTGCCTTTTGCTCTCACGCAATCATCCATCCCTTTGAACCGTTTATCATTCCGGATATGCGCAAGGACAAACGATTTTCGGATCATCCGCTTGTTACTGGCGAACCCCATGTTGTTTTCTATACCGGTATTCCCTTAACTAACCCGGATGGATATGCGCTTGGTACGTTGTGTGTAATGGATAGTAAACCCAAAACACTATCCGAAAACCAGATCCGTTCCCTGCAAATCCTGGCCAAGCAGATTATTCAGCTAATGGAACTGCGAAAAGCCCATATCCTGTTGAAATCATTAAAAGAGGATCTCGAATCACGCAATGAGGAGCTCCAGCAATTCGCGTATGTTGTTTCGCATGATATCAAATCGCCGCTTGCCAGTATTGTGCTTAGCGGTGAAATGCTGCGCGAAAATTTTGGAGATTCCATTGACGAAGGAAATGATCAGTTGCTGAACGTGCTAAACCGGGCATCTTTTAAGATAAGAAACCTCGTGGACGGTATCCTGGCTTATTACCGCGCTGAATTGGCCATGAGCGAAGGCGCCGAAAGCTTCCTGCTGAAACCATTTTTACTTTCCATTGTGGAGATGTTGAGGATGAACCAGGGCGCAGATATCCAGTTTCCACAGGAAGATCAGTCGATTTATTTGAATAAAACGGCGCTGGAACAAATTCTTGTGAACCTATTACAAAATGCGCTTAAATATAACGACAAGGAAAAGGCCCGGGTCACCATCGGGTTTTCAGAAGATGAAACGAATTATTATTTTGTGGTATCCGATAACGGGAAGGGTATTGACGCGAAGGAGCAGGAAAAAATATTTGAATTATTTACTACGCTGGGAGTGCCCGACCGGTTCGGAACCAAAGGCACCGGCATCGGTCTCTCTACGGTAAAAAAACTGGTCGAAAAAATGTCGGGAAAAATAAGTGTGAAATCAGTTCCGGGGCAGGGATCCGAATTTTCATTTCATATAAGAAAGGAAAAATAGGAGATCCTTCATAGCCGTTATATATAACCGGATGAAATTTATAAAAAACCTGACACTGTATGCCGGACTGATCATTCTGTTCGGCGGACTGATCTTTTATCTGCTCCACGCAGGTAGTCCGTCGGACCAGGCAGTACATGTAATTTCAAAATACAGGCCACCGGGAACGGATAGTGGCAGTATGATTAAAAATCTCTTTCAGTCCAATCTTCAGGAATCGCTTCCGCGATTATTATTACAGATTATTATTATCATCGCGACGACCCAGTTACTCAGTTCATTATTTAAAAAGATCGGTCAACCTGCGGTAATCGGAGAAACGGTTGCAGGCATCCTGCTGGGGCCCTCATTACTGGGTTTGCTATTTCCATCGGCATTTCATTTTATTTTCCCCGTTGAATCTCTTCCAAACCTCCGGTTTCTCAGCCAGATCGGCCTCATTCTTTTTATGTTTATTGTGGGTATGGAACTCGATACCCGCCTGCTCAGGAAACAGGCATTTGAGGCCGTGATTATTAGTCATGCAAGTATTCTCATTCCTTTTACACTTGGTATTGCCCTTTCGATATTCTTATTTAAAACATATGCGGGGAATCATACTGATTTTTATTCATTTGCCTTATTCATGGGCATCGCCATGAGTATTACCGCTTTCCCCGTATTGGCCAGGATTATACGCGACCGGAAATTATCTGATACAAAACTTGGGATCCTGGCTATCTCGTGTGCAGCGTCCGACGATGTTACGGCCTGGTGTATACTCGCCCTGCTGATCGCCCTGATCCGTTCCGGATCCAATGTGAACGCTGTTTTCATTATCGGAATGGTGATCATTTACGTATTTATGATGCTGGTTCCGGTAAGAATGGGTTTAAAAAAAATGCAATCACTTTATGAGAAAGGGAAAATCGGGTACAATGCGCTCATGGCCATGATGTTCACCCTCTTATTGTTTTCATCTTATTGTACGGAAGTGATTGGCATACATGCTTTATTCGGAGCTTTCCTGGCGGGAATCGTCATTCCGAAAAATCAAGTGCTGCAAAAAAGAATGATTGACCGGATCAGCGACGTGAGTTTGGTGATGTTGCTCCCGATATTTTTTGTATATACCGGATTGCGAACACACGCTGGCATTCTGAATTCGGGCGCTTTGTGGACTGGCTTCGGCCTCATCCTGGTTTGCGCCGTAGCCGGTAAATTCGGTGGAAGCGCCCTCGTGGCCAGGGCCCTGGGCCAAACCTGGAGGGACAGCTTGTCCATCGGGGCCCTGATGAATACGCGGGGATTAATGGAATTGGTTGTTTTAAATATTGGTTATGATATGGGCATCCTCAGCACCGAAATTTTCTCCATGATGGTCCTGATGGCCCTGATCACAACCATGATGACCAGCCCACTCCTGGACTGGATCGGGAAAAAGAATTAAACTTTTTTTTCCGGTATCAGATTCAGCTGAAATTTCATAAATATTTCCTCTCCGGAAAAAATTTTCCCATGGGTATCTATGCCCGCCGGAGAGGACCTGTATTTAATTTCGAAATGGATAACCGGATTTTTATTCGGATCGATCATGCGTAAGAATTTGATCAATGGACCACTGGATATGCGAAACGGACGCTGTAAATATTCTTCCATGATTTCTGTAACCATCTCCATCATACATACGCCAGGCAAAACCGGCTGACCGGGAAAATGTCCTTTAAAGATGGCGTGGCCGGCTATAAGTTTTATGCTGACCAGGATTTGATTTTCAAATTCCGTCTGCGATTGGATTATATAGAGATCATTCAGGAGCAAGGGGATTCACTTTTTTTAATGAGATCGAATAATTAAAATTCAGGTGGCGGATGGAAATGCTGTCGGGCGAATCTCCCGGGGAACCCTTGTCCATAAAGGCTTCCATGACAGGTTTTTTATTTGACGCCCGCTGCATTTTGACCAGTTGCCGGCAACTGGGATCAGTAATATAGTAATTTATGCCATTGCTTTGTGGAAAGGCGTGGTAAACCAGGTTGCTGTCGGATAAAGCATAATATTTGCTGCTATCCATATTTCTGAACATAACCAGCTCGAAATCCTTTCTCAGTGTTTTGATCAGGGCCTTTTTATTCATCTGCGGGACCACCTGGTAGACTTTAAATCCATTGCCGGTCAGAAATCCAAAGTCGAAAAAACTGAATCCCATTTCATTGGAAAAAACGATCCGGGTGCTGCTGTCCGGCATGTATTTAATGAGCAATAGTCCGCTGATATGTTTTCCGAGGACGTCAACCGAGATTTTATATATAACATGGCTGAATACAGGTTTTAATTTCTGAACGCAGGATTCGTCTGATTGAATTTTCTGCATATGTCTGTACTGGTTGCAGGATGCATTCAGCATAAAAATGCTAAGGGATAATAAAAACCGAATCGGGTATATGCGCATTTACTTCTTTGTTCTGGAACCGGATGATGGTTTTATCGCCAGATAGCTCAAACATTTCGATGGCGGTTGCCGTGTAATCCTTTTTATCAATGACAATATTAATATTTTTATAAAGCTCTTCCAGATTTTTTGACAGGGGTTTTAATTCTACCAGGAAAGAGCCGCTGCTTTCATATACGGCTGCTTGAAAATCGGGGTTGTCGAGCATGCTGCCCCCAACGCAATCAATGAGGATCCGGTTCACCTGTTGGAAAACCTTGTTGGAATTGGCTGACACGATATTCTTTTTTTGCCCTTCTTTGATTAGAATTTTGCCGCCGTTGAGGATCATGAGGTAGGAATAGGGCTGGATATATTCCATTCGCAGTTTATCTTTTTTGAGCCACCAGAATTTACCGGTTGATTTGATCTTTTCAGAAAGCATGGTCATGGATTTCTCCTGACTGAAATCAGATTGAATGGATTCGGTTGCAGCTGTTGCCCGGGCAAACGATTTTTTAAATGTTTCCGGGTGATTCAGCAAAACATAACCCGGATATTGTGCCTGACTGTAAACGCTACAAAAGAAAAGACTTAGGAGGATACCCGTTTTAATCATAGGGATTCAAATTAAGCATTTTATCCAGGCGGATCATGCGGTAGCCTCTGTCCCGAACACCACTCAGCAGCCGGGGCAGGACATTTGCCGTGATTTCGCTGGTATCGTGCAGGAGCAGGATGGCACCGGGTTTCAATGAAGAAAGTATTTTTTTCAGAAGACGTTCTTCATTACGGATAACCGTGTCGTATGAACGGATTGACCAGCCGATGGCAATGAAACCGCCCCGGAGCACGGTTTTTTTTACATTCGGATTGGTAACCCCGTACGGGGGTCTGAAAAAACGGGGCGAAACGCCGGCAATATCCTTGCAAACGCGACTCATATGTTGTAAATCATCCAGCATTTTCCGGGAGCTGAACAGATCGAAAAGATAATGGTGGGAAAAACTATGGTTTCCAATCATATGACCTTCCTGTATCATTGTTTTAAGCAGCTCTTCCTGACCAAGCAGATTTTTTCCGATGCAAAAAAAAGCGGCCTCCACGTTATTTTCTTTCAGGATTTCCAGGATCTTTTTGGTTTTTATCCCGGCCGGCCCATCGTCAAAACTCAGGGCAATATATTTTTCATTTGTTTTTACGGAACAAATGGATTTTAGAAAAAAATCCCACCGGATAAAATAACTTCCGCAGAATATCACAGAAACATAGATCAGCAAAAGCCAGCCATACGCGAGGGCGCCCACCTGGAAATGTCGGTCCGCCCAAATCCAGCAAAGGATCAGCCCGATGGAAATAATATTGAAAATCCTGTTGTTCAAACGGCGCCGATTAAAAAGAAGCTATGGTGCGTATTTCCGGAATGATGATGAATGAGTATTTTTTTTAATGGAAATTTCAAACCATCCATCCAGGATGGCTGTCTTTGCTGTTTTAACAAAACCGAAGCCAGCCAAAACGCAAATCCGGAAGCCGTGGGAAAGTCGCCACAGAGTGATTTGAAAGGAAAATGATTTTTTCCGCGGAATAGGCTATTCAGCAGCCGGTCGTCGGATTCATCCCGCCTGGCATTCCCGGTATGTGATGTCAATACAAGTCCGACATCTTCCAGCGACAGCCCGTTTTGTTTAAGGAAGTTCCGGATGGCTTCCTGCACTTCGTCTTCGTTTGATGGTCTGTAAAGGATCTGCAGATCGATCCATTCTGCGAGGGGATCACTTCCCCGTTCCTTGTCCAGCAGAAAAAAAGCGGCCCCTTCCCCGGCAATATTACCGTAAGCATTTGTTTTTTTATATAAACCAAAACGGCTCAGGATCGCGTGCCGGTCGTCTGTGATTTCGTCCACCGCACCGACCAGGACGGGGGCCATGCCATCTTCCAGCAGAAGCCTGGATTCTATCAATGCGTTTTCAAAAGAAAATGCGCGATGTACGATACAGTTATTATAGTGATGACATTTGAGCAGGAGAGCGATCTGGGCACCCACTGTATTATGGGTGGACTGTATAAACGCCGTCGGACTGAGCATGGTTTCTTCGAATTCAATCATTCTCCGGAGAAAGGAGGAACTGTCTTCCAGGCAGCCATAAGAAGTTGCGGTCAGGATGGCCCCCGGTTGTTCGATTCCGGCGCTTCTCAGGCAGGTAAGGGAAGCCGCCACACCCATTTTGACGATCCGGCTCATGCGGCGGATCATTTTGCTATCCACGAAACTGTCATAGTCAGGTTCAAAGGATTTGAAAAAATCAGCCGAAGGGTTTATTCTATTAAGAAAAAACGATTCTGTATCCAGGCTATGTTGGGGAGAAATATTTCCAGTGGAACGGATATAAATCTTCATATGAATAATTAGGCGGCAGAAAAAATAAGGGATGAACAATTTCCACCGAATCCAAAAGAATTCGACAGCACATGATGTACACGCTGATTCTTTAAACAAACGGTGACCGGTTGAAAGGGAAACTCCTTCATGGCTGTTTGCCAGCGCAGATTCGGGAAAATGAGTCCATGCCGGATCGCGAGTACGGAATAAACGGCTTCCACAGCGCCGCTGGCGCCGAGGGTATGGCCGGTATAGGCTTTGGTGGAACTCATCTTCGGATACGCCGGATCAAATAATAACCGGATAGCCGTTCCTTCTGCTATATCATTATTCTGCGTTCCCGTGCCATGCAGGTTGATATAGTCAATATCCGCCGGTAAAAGGCGGGCTTTGTCCATTGCGCCTTTCATAGCCAGGAAAGAACCGGTCCCTTCCGGCGAAGATGCGGTTTGATGAAATGCATCATTGGCATTCGCATATCCGCTGATACGGGCGTAGGGTTTTTTATTGAGTTGTTTCAATCCTTTCTCTGAAGTCAGGAGCAGATAGGCGGCCCCTTCTCCCAAATTGAGTCCGTGCCGGTTCTCATCAAAAGGTTTACATAATTCCTTATCCAGGATCATGAGCGTATTGAATCCATTCAGTGTGAAGCGTGTGAGGGCATCAGCGCCTCCCACCAGGGCGAAATCCAGCAGACCGGCTTTGATCATCCGGGCACCGGTAAAAATGGCATTGGCAGAGGATGAACAGGCTGTGCTTACCGTACTCACAAAGTGTTGGATGCCGAGGTAATCGGCAACGAGTTCGGTAACAGCTCCGCATTCATGATTTACCACATCTGCGAGTTTGCCTGCGGTCTTATCTTTTGAAAACAGTTTGAAAAAATTTTCTGTCTTATCCATTCCGCCTACCGTATTGGCAGAAATAAACCCCGTGCGGAACAAATTGGATTTTCCCCAGCCCGCATCCACCAGGGCTTCCCGCGCGGCTATTGCACTGAGTAAGGCAGTGCGGGACAATTGGGTTGGAAGGCCGGTGGCAACTGCCAGTTCTGCATTACTGTACTTTACTTCACCGACTGGTAATTCTCCCCGGTGTACCGATGAAAGCCAGACCATTTCACCTATTCCGGTTTTTTCTTCACATAATGATTGAAGATTTGTGGTGAGGTCATTGCCGATAGCGGTAATAATGCCCAGTCCGGCAACGAATATTTGGTCCCTCATGAGGAAACCTTTATGGCACTGCTGTTTGCAGTAATATAATCCGCCATGGTTCTTATGGAATGAAAAACCCGGGGGCCGTCTTCGGCGTTGGATAATTTAATATTGTATTCCTGTTGCAGTAGAACAATCAGTTCCAACGCATCAATAGAATCCAAACCGATTCCTTCCACAAATAGCGGCTGGTCGTCTCCAATATCTCCGGGTTTGAGGTCTTTTAAATTCAGTCTCTCAATGACTTGTTCTTTAAGCTTCAAAATTAATTCATCCATGGTCATACTGGTTCAATTGATTCATATGCTCTGTAGTAAAAGATATTGCTTTTCCGGGACTATCTGTTTCCACGAGAAACAGGAGCGCCCGGTAATCTTCTTTTAAAATATCAACCCATCCGCAAATACAGTTTTTGATCAGATGATTCTCAAACAATCCGCTTACATATTCAGCTATAAAATTACCATCGAAGCGTTTAAACACAAAAAATGCATTTTCGCCCTTGAAATGGTGACGTATAGAGATTTCGCCGATTACAATATTGGGTAATGTATAAACGAACAATGCAGGACTGGCTCCGGAATGAATGGTTTTGGCGAATTTAAGATCGACATCGAGGCTGGCATGTGCATTGCAAAGCACGAGCCCCGTTTCTGTCTCGCCGTATTTATTTTCATGATCAGTTTCTTTCAGAAGGATTTCAGTCGCCAGAAGACCCAGTTTGCAGAGAGCATCCATTTTATGAAATTTCGGATACGGCATTTCCAAATGGGCATAGGTCTCATCCAGGAATGAAGCGGCAGATCCCGGATGTTCAAAAACGAGCCTCCCGTTTTGGAACACCTTATTCGGGGAAATGAGACAGGAAGAGCTAATATATAAATCCGTTTGCACGTGTTCAGATCAGGTTAAAGCGAATTGGAAATCTGACTGTCCCGGTATGTAATCATAGACGCGAGTCGGTGCAGCCAGGTTTTATGATTTTTTACATATGGATTTTCCAGATCCCATACATACCCGGCCAGCACTGAACATATCTGGCTTTTGATCACCGCGTCCTGATTGTCCGCAAAAAAGATCGTGTCAAGCGTTCCTTCGTACCAGGCCATTACATAGGAGCGGAAAGTATCCACACCCTGCATCATGATTTTCATATATTCATTTTCCCAATCCACTTCGCGGCCGTTTAATTTATCCACGACGAGTTTGCCTGCGATCTGGCTGGAAACCGTTGCAAGGGTAACGCCGGAAGAGAACACGGGATCCAGGAATTCGGTTACATTTCCTGTGAGTACGAAGCCATCTCCGAAAAAACGGTCCGTAGTTGAGGACCAGGATTCAAGCACCCGCGGTTCGAATAAAAATTCCACGTCTTTAAACCTTTCTTTCAGATAAGGCTCTGCGGCGACCAGGCTTCGGAGTTGTTGTTCCGGATTGCCGGAATAGGAATTAAAAAAAGACGGGTCACCAACAAATCCAAGAGATGTTACGCCGGTCGAAAAAGGAATGATCCAGATCCACACGGCGTGCTGATGGACGACGATGGTGATGCGGTTGGGTTCATCAGATAATTCCCGGCGCTTGTCCACCGTATGCGTGAATAGCGCTTTGCGCGAAGGCAGGTTGGAAGGCTTATCCATGTTGAAAAGCCGGGGAATTACGCGGCCATATCCGCTGCCATCAATGATAAACCTCGCTTTAATGCGAGATTCGTTGCCGTGTTTATCTGTGATTGTCGTAACGGATTCGGAACCCTGAAATTCAATAGCGGTAACGGTTGTTTCGTAATCGATGGGAACACCCATTTTCTCAACGGTATCTGCGAGCGTTTTATCGAAATCTGCCCGGGGAACCTGCCATGTCCATTGCCATCCCCGGGTAAACTGGTCGGCAAACTGATAATCGCAGGTCTTTCCGTTTTTTACAAATTTAGCGCCACCCTTTTCCTGGAATTTTTTTTCTTTTACAGCTTCCAGGAAACCGGCTTCTTCCAGGGCTTCCATACAACGGGGCAGCAGGCTTTCGCCGATCACAAAACGCGGAAACTTCATTTTTTCCACGATCCTGACTTTATATCCCGATTTATTTACGATGGAAGCGGCCACCGTTCCGGCCGGGCCGGCGCCAATCACCAGAACATCCGTGGTTTGGATCGTCATATTTTTATTTGTCTTTTATTTTTTTACATTTCAGCAACGTGTGACTCAGCCCGATATCGTCAATTCTTTCTTCCACTTCAAAACCTGCTTGTTCAACACAGCGGATGAATACTTTGGAATGATACATCTGGCTGTTCCCATTGGCCAGGGCCGTAAAATATACCGAAGTCTGCTGCAAACAAAAAGCAGCTGCCTCGAATCTTTGGGTATCCCAAAAGGCTTCCAGGATCAGGACATATTGATCGTCCGATACCGCATCATAACAGCGTTTTAATATGGATACGATCTCAGCTTCTGAAAAACAATCGAGGAACTGACTCATCCAGATGGCATCGAACCCTTTTGGGAAAACCGTTTTTTCATCCAACAGATTGGCCGGATAAAATGAGATCCTGTTGCTCAGGCCAGCGTGTTGAACTTTTTCTTTCGCCACCTCGAGTTGTCCCGGAAGATCCATGATGGTAACCTCGAGATCTGTTACAAAACGGGCGCTGGCGATTGCCCATTTTCCGGTATTGCCACCGATATCCAGGATTTTCCTGATACTGCCCGAATATACTTTGGAAAGGGCAGGAGGGAAAGCAAGATCCGAAAAGTAATGATCGAAGGCAAACCAGCTTTTCTGAACCTGTTCGGGCAGGAAAGAAAGACCTTCATAAATCGTGTCCCAATCCCCGAAGACTTTCAATCCTTCGGGTTTGCCGGTTTCAATACTTTTATCCAGGGCGAATAATCCTTTGTAACAGATGTCATGAACAAAATTCATATTCACATTGGTCAGGGGGTCGTTGTGAATATATGTGCCCGTTTTTGTAATTGAATACCGGTTCTCATTCAAGACTACCAGACCGATGCCCAGCGCCGATTCCAGCAGGATCCGTACCCCGTATTCCGGTAATTTCACCTGGCCACGGATGTCTTCCTGCGTAAGGCCGGTGCTTCCTTTTTCCAACAGGATCCGCAGAATTCCGGAATTGCGGAGTACGCGGGCGACCTGGAAAATAACAGGTCCGAAAGCAATCCACTGCGCCAGTCCCTTTGCCTCGAGCGCTGTTTTATTATCCTGAGTAAAAAACTTCATTTTATTTGTTCGTGACTAACGCCTAACGCTTAACGCTTAACGCCTAACGCTTAACGCAATGTAGATAATTTAATGAATGTAGTGAATGTAACGTATGTAATTACATTACCTGTATTCTAAAAGGCGTTAAGCGTTAGGCGTTAAGCGTTAAGCGTTAAAAGGCGTTAAGCCTTTTCCAGTACAATCGCTGCGTTACAGCCACCGAAACCCGAAGCGGTTTTTAAACATTTGCGAAGTTTTGAATGCTTCATTTCCTGTACTATATTAACCGGCTTTTCTGTACCCGGGATCGAAAATCCCAGGCTGGGCAGGATGATATTTTCTTTCATGGAATGAATGGTAATGATAGATTCCAGGATGCCCGCGGCGCCCAATGTATGACCATAATAACCCTTCAGACTATTCACCGGAATTTTTTCCATCGATGCCAGGTGAATGGCCTTGGCTTCCATTTCGTCATTGTAGCGGGTAGCTGTGCCATGCGCTGAAATATAATCGATCTCTTCTGAACGGGTTCCGGATTGTTGCAGGGCACCGGAGATGGCAAGACACAATTCTTCTCCTGTCCGGGACGGCCCGGAGATGTGATTGGCGTCATTGGAAACAGAACCGCCGCTCAACAATATAGCGCCAGGTTTTTTGGTTGAAGACAGGATCACGGTTGCTGCGGCCTCGCCAAGACTGATCCCGTCGCGCCTGGCGTCAAAAGGTTTGCAGGGCGTTGGACTGATCGCCTGAAAAGAACGGAACCCGGAATAGATAAAAGAACTGATCAGGTCGGCGCCGGAAATGACGAGGTTGTCATACCTGCCGGATTGTATCAGACGCATGCCCGTGATCATGGCCAGTAATCCGGAGATACACGCATGGGAAACCACCAGGGGTTCGGAGACTATTCCCAGCCTGCCCGCGATAAGGTCTGCGCTGCTGTTTAATGAGATCCGTTCCACCGGAATTCTTTCATCCGGTATATTTTCGATGAGATGAATATTTCCTTTTGTGGAAGAAAGAATAAATCCGGTTTTTTTATCCCTAAAGTCCAGTCCGGCACTTGGCATCGCCTCCCGTGCCGAAGCAAGTACAATATGTTCGAAACCGGTTATTGAATCATCGGTGTTTTTATCATCAGGAGAAAAAAGAGCGGCATAAAAGGGTTCTGGGGATAAACCGGAACGGTGTTCCTGAATGCCGGACCTGCCCTGACCGAGTGCCTCCATATTGGCAGATGTATTTTTCCCCAGGGGAGAGAAAATATTATCGGCCAGTACATATACATTTCTCATCGACGTCATTTAGGATTCAATATATTTTCTTTTCCACTCTTCAAAAAAAGCCGGGTTCAAAAGCTGAAGACTGGAATGTTCCCTGTCAAGGAAAACCTGCACAGAATTTCCGGTTGCGACCAGTTCCCCCGTTTTTTTATTGAATAGCCGGTAACTGAACTGGATCTTTGCGGCATCACAGGGAATAAAACTTGTTTCAACGGTTACCGAATCACCATAACGCAGGGACTTCTTGAACGAACAATCGATAGTCACTACAGGGACTACGAAACCATTTTTATAAAAATCAAGATATCCGATGCCATATTGATTTCCGAAATCTTCGCGCCCGTCCTCAAAGTACCGGATATAGTGGCCATGCCAGACAATGCCCAGCGGATCTGCTTCATTGAAGCGAACAGATACATCTATTTTAGTTACCAGTTTGTTTTGCATTGGAAACACGGGGTCTATTTACTGGCTGCACCCGACTGCCATTGGGGATATTCCTTTTTTGCCTGGCTTATGGCATTTTTGATCGCGGATGCCCAATAGTTACGAAAACCAAATCCACTGCCCAATTTACCTTCAACACGTCCGGTGGTCAGCACTTTTTTTGCATCCATATTGATCAGCGTAAACCAGATCGTGGCCAGTTTTTTTGTCTTATCCATTCCTTCTACGATGAGTAAGACGCCATATCCTTTCAGGCTGCCATAATTAAAATTTTGTACGAGCTTGTCAATATCTGCGGGATTCAATCTGGTCAGATCGGCATCATTGGTAGACTTGAGCTGGTCCGGATTTGCTTTTTGGTTTCGCGCCTCGGTTTCTTTCAGATCTACTGTCCAGTTGGTACGACGGTAGGCTTCCTGAACATCATACTTTTTATTTTCTTTTACGATCAGGTCGTTAATCCCGTTGAATTGTTGTGACTGAATGGTGGTTGCATTCGACTCCTCGTCATTAATCAGTTTTGCCAATGTAAAGTCGATTCCCAGATATACTGCGGGAATGGCATCAGAATTGAAGAATGCCTTGGCAGATAATGACTGGCCCTGTATAAAACATGGGAAAACGATTAAAAAAGCCGCCCATCCGAAAAGCAGGTTTTTATTTTTCATATTTGATTATTTACAAAAATTTTCATTTCACAGGACGCCATGATCTTCCCCTTGTATTTTACGACACCGGATACCAGCGATACCTGTAAAATATTTGTGAGCAGGCTGATGTCCATGATGATTTCGGCTTTTGCCGGTGGCCAGTCCACTACTTCCAGTTTCTGTACCGCGCCAATATATCCGACGGGAACCTGCTTATTTTCTTTCGTAAATAAATATCCGGTCCCGGCAGCAGCAGTCTGTGCCATCGATTCCACCATGCCCGAAGTTGAAAAAAAACCGGACTTTACAAAGATATTTTCTTCCGGTATTTCAAAACTGCAGCGTGAATTATTTTCGTCGGCATACAGGAGTTTGTTCACCAGAACAAACGGGGATCTTTGAGGAATGAGGTTCGCTGCATTTTGTATTTCAAACGACATAATACGCTTTACACTCAACGCTTAACGCCGAACGCTTTTGTGAATGTAAGAAATGTAGTGTATCTAAATACATTCTACTCTGCGTTAGGCGTTAAGCGTTAACCGTTAGGCGTTAAGCCAGAAATCATAATAATTATACCATTGTAGCGGGTATTTGTGAATGGTGGCTTCCATTGACTGACAATAATCCCTTAACATGGCGTCCACGGAAGAATCTTTTGAACCCGGATAGGTTTTGGGAGGACTGGCGTAAAAATGATAGTCGAATGAATGCTCCTTCATCGCGAACACAAATGATACAGGAACCTGGAAGGTGCGCGCGAGCAGGAAGGGACCTACCGGAAACCGGGCGGCCCGGTTCAACAATGTGCCGGTAAAAGTTTTATTTCCTTCCAGAAACCGATCAGCGTGCATGCAGACAAAGGCGTTGTTCGCCAGGGCTTCCTGGATGGCATAAATATGTGAAAGATCATCTTTAATGAGAATAATCCGGGCCGGATTTTTTTCGGTTATGCTTTCCAGGTAGTTCTTGAGTTGTCGTTCCTCCCCGTCATACATCACGATATGCATTTCGGTTCCCAGCCGCTGCAAAAGATGACCAGCAATTTCCCAGTTTCCGATGTGCGCGCTTAGTAAAAGACCGCCTTTTTTCTGTTGAACCATCTCCCGCAGATAGTCCTCCCCTTCAAAATCAAAGCGGAAGGGATGTTTCATGCCCGATGTAAGAACAATTTTGTCAATGATCGTTTGTCCGAACCGGTAATAATTTTTATAAATGCTCAATATGCTGTGCCAGGTGGAATATCCCAGGCGTTGCCGGAAAAATAAGTATTGAAAGCGAAATGCTTTCCCTGAAAAAATAAAGAAATAGAATGCGACAAACCTCAATAAGAAATAAGCTGACGCGAGGCCTGCATGTTTGAGTACCCAGACGAAAATCCGGAAACCGGTTGTATTACCTCTGGACTTGCCCTGCCATGAAGGCATCGCTTGGTTCTTTAGATTGAACGTGGGAGATTATATACGTATAGAAATCCTGGAATGTGATGATGCGTATAAAATCCTCTGGTTTTACTTTGAAGGAAAAATTGTTTTCAACCACAACGACGAGGTCGATATAATCGAGGCTATCCAGTTCGAGTACCAGCCTGATGTTCGCATCCGGGGTCATCCGGCTGGTCTCCACTTCAAATTCCTCGGACAGAAACCCGTTAATTTTATCAATAATGGGCAGATGTTGTTTCATAGTAGGTCTGGTTTTTGGTTAGGGCGTCCATTTTCTCACAATCAGCGATGAATTCGTTCCCCCGAAGCCGAAAGAATTCGACAAAAATACATTTATATTTTTCTCTTTGGCAGTATTTACGATGTCCAATTTAGAGGAATCTTCATCGGGATTTACAAAATTTATGTTAGGTGCGATAAAGTTGTTTTGCATCATGATCATCGAATAGACAATTTCACTCGCACCGGCCATCCAGCATTCATGTCCGGTCATTGATTTGGTGGAACTCACCGGAACTTTTTTTTCTCCAAATACTTCAACCAATGCTTTGGCCTCACTGGAATCACCTGCCTGAGTGGATGTTGCATGGGCATTGATATAGTCAATCGCATCGGGGGGGAAACCGGCGTCTTTCAGTGCCATCCGAAGCGAACGAACCGGGCCGTTCACGGTGGGATTTGAAATATGTTCTCCATTGGAGGAAAATCCATACCCTACCACTTCGGCCAATATTTTCGCTCCTCTTTTTTCAGCTGAATCGAGGCTTTCCAGAACTACCGTTGCAGCGCCTCCGCTTGGAATCAGACCATCCCGGTCCTTGTCGAATGGCCTTGAAGCGCCCTGGGGATCGGATTCATGCGAAGAAAAGGCGGATAAGGCATCAAAATTACTCATGGATAAAGCGTTGATCTCCTGGGCCCCTCCGGTAATAATACATTCCTGAAGTCCCGTTTTTATGAAGTGATAGCCCAGTCCGATGGCATGGGAGCCACTGGCGCAAGCTGCACTTATGGTAAAGTTTATGCCCCGCAGCTTGAATATAGTTGCCAGGTTCATGGTAACCGTTGAATTCATGGTTTGAAAAACGGCTCCCGATCCAACCAGCATCGTGTCTTTTTTCTGCCGCATGATATCGACGGCCTCAATCGTGGATTTTGCTGAACTATCGTTACCGTATAAAATCCCAATTTCTTTATCTTGAATATACCCAGCTCCGATACCTGCCTGAGCCAGGGCCTGCAGGGTTGCCATATAAGCGTATTCACCTTGTTCGGGCAGCATGATGCGCGCTCTTCGATCCAGGAGGCCCTTTAGGTTGGGACGTTCTACAAAGCCGGTCAGGGCAGAGCGAAAACCCATTTGTTTTCGTCCGATATCGAAAATAATTCCCGACCTGCCCTGAAGGAGGCTGTTCTTCACCTGATCCAGGTCCTTTCCTATGCAGGAGTAAATTCCCAATCCTGTAATTACGACACGGGGCATAAACTAATTTGGAAATTTGAAGATTTGAAAATTTCGAAATTCATTTTGGCCATGATTAACCCGCATAAAAACTATTAAAGAAATTCCGTAAGAATAATATATAGTGAAAGTTTATATAAAGCACGTGAAGCTCTTGAAAATGAATAAATTATATTTCCAAATTTCCGAATTTCCAAATTTCCAAATTTCCAAATTTTCATGAGTACATCCCCCCATTAATGGAAATGACTTCTCCTGTTATGTAACCGCTTTCGGGTGAAACCAGGAATGCGACCAAGTGCGCAACTTCTTCCGATGTTCCAAAACGGTTTACCGGTATCATCGCTTTCATTTCTTTTTCTGAAATATTAACGGTCATGTCAGTTTTGATAAAGCCGGGTGCTACCGCATTTACGGTAATGCCGCGCCGGCCCACTTCCTGTGCCAAAGCTTTTGTTGCCGCAATGACGCCTCCCTTCGCAGCGGAGTAATTAGTCTGGCCAGGCAATCCCTTCAAGCCGGAAAGGGAAACCACATTGACAATCCGGCCATATCTTCTCATAAGCATATCATTAATGACATGGCGGGTGACATAAAAAAAACTGTCCAGGTTGGTGCGTATAACGTTTTCCCATTGTTCATCTTTCATCCACATCATCAAAACGTCGTCTTTAATTCCTGCATTGTTAACCAGGACTTCGATGTGATCTTCGGTATGGGTTTCCGTCCATTGTCCCAATGTATCCGTAATATCTTTTTTGTTGCTTACATCAAAGGGTAATAGTTCTCCGGAACCATTATTTTGACGGATCACCGTCAAAGTGTTTTCGGCCTCAGCCAGATTAAACCTAAAATTTATGAGAATATGGTAGCCCAATGATCCGAGTTTGATGCAAATGGCTTTCCCAATTCCCCTGGACCCCCCGGTAACTAAGGCACATTTCATGTTTGACTTATATTTTAGGAAACCGTTGTTAGACTCTGATTATCTTTTAAGTAGGCGCAGTTCATAAGGAATCATTCTGCAAGAGCCAGCTCTTTACCTTTTCCTGCTCCTCGTATTTGGGGCTATCGTCTATGAATTTCGGGAAAATTTTCCTGATCGAGGAATAAACCCTGTGCGTAGCGGGAGAAAGTTTGTCCTGGCATTTTAGAAAATCAATCGCCTGTAATATGGTCATCGACTGGATTGTGAGCACTTCAAAACTGTTATCAATTACTTTTTTTGTCATCAGCGCGGCATTACAGCCCATGCTCACGATGTCCTGATTATCGTTATTATTTGGAATGCTGTGCACGTACATCGGATACGAAAGGGTCTGATTTTCCGCAACAGTGGAAACGGCGGTGAACTGAAGCCCCTGCATACCAAAATTAAAACCCAGAACTCCCAGATTTACAAAAGGTGGTAGAATTTGATTCAACTTATCATTTAAGAGGTAATTCAATTGTCTTTCCGCGAGCATGGATAACTTGGTGATAGCAATTTTCAACTTGTCCATTTCAAGGGATACATAATCCCCGTGAAAATTTCCACCATGAAAAATATTCTTTTTTTCATGATCGATCACCGGATTATCATTTACTGAATTCAGTTCTTCTACCAGTATTCTTTCAGATTGTTCGATGGTATCGTATATGGGTCCGAGTATCTGGGTTACGCAGCGCAGGGAATAATACTCCTGTACTTTGTCTTCAAAAACATCATGTTCGATATTAGCGGGATTGTACAGATGTTCGGATCGGCTGTGGATCATTCTACTATCCTTCAAAACCCCTCTCATCATGGCGGCAACATAATTCTGGCCGGTATGGTGTTTTACGATATTCAGTTCCTTGGAATAATGATCGTCATAAGCTTCGACGATCTCGTTTGTCATAGCCGAGAACATAACTGACCAGGCCAGAAGTCTTTTTGCATAATAAATATTGACCAAACCGATTCCGGTCATAGCCGATGTACCATTAATGACCGAAAGTCCTTCGCGGATCTGGATCTCCAGGGGTCTCAGTCCGGCTTTTTTAAAGGCAGCTGCGGTCTCCTGCCATTTGGATTCATACCAAACCTTTCCCTCACCGATCAGGGCGAGTCCGATATGGGCCAGTTGAACCAGGTCGCCGCTGGCGCCAACCCCGCCATGTTCATATATACAGGGAACAATATTATGATTGATCAGGTCGGCCAGCAATTCCACCAGGCTGGGATGGATCCCGGAGTAAGCCTGCATAAGGCTGTTTAAACGGGCGACCAATATCGCCTTGCCGAGCTGGGGACTCATGGGATTGCCCATGCCCGTACTATGACTACGGATCAGGTTATATTGAAGCTGGAGCCGGTTTTCATCGCTGATCTTATATTGCGCCATGGGGCCAAAACCCGTATTGATCCCGTAAATCAGTTTCCCTTTTGAAAAATGCTCCAGGAATTGAAAACTGGCATCCACCTTATCCAAAGCCGCCCGGTTCAGGCTGATTTTATCCTCTTTAAATACGATTTCCGAAAATTTTTCAAGAGAAAGGTTCTGCGATCCGATGTCTACCATGTATGCAGTCTGTTTAAATAACCACCAGCGCAAAAAAAGCGAATTAACATCATTAAGTCAAATTTTTTATAGGTCCCCCTTTTGAGCCTAAAGCCTAAAGCTTGAAGCCTAAAACCTTTCTAAGCCTAAAGCTTAAAGCCTAAAACTTTCAGATGACAGATGACTGATGACCGTATATCGTGTATCGTGTATCGTGAATCGTGTATCGATAAACGATATACGATTAACGATAAACGGAAAAAGTTCTGGGCTTTAAGCTTTAGGCTTAGAAGGGCTTATTTAAACAGGCTATCGGCAAGGCCCTTATTAAGAGTATAATTCAGGTAGGTAATTTCAATCTTACCTCTTTGGCTTTTGCCCGTTTCCACCACTTTCTTTTTCACCGAGCCATCGTCATAGTCGAACGTGACACCCTTTGGTAATTTAAAATTTTCGGTATTAAAACTGAAGATAATTTTATCGGGTAAACCGAAGGGAAGAAATTTCCCATAGAACAGTTCTACTTCATCGGTCCCATTTTCCCGCGTGGTTATTTTTGCTTTTAAGATCAGCAGACGACTTATATCAATATAGAGGGTCGCCAGGACCAGATCCGCATTCTCGTCTGATGGTAATAATTTAATGACGCGTACGGGTATTCCCTGAATCCTGTCGATGCCGGCGTCTAGAGCCTGATAGGGGCTTTTCACCAGACTGTACAGACTTATGCTCATCGTTTCTTTGGGAACCAGTGAAATGCCGTTTTGATTTTTGATCTTTATCTTGTCCGGCTTCTTATAATAAATTTTAACCCCGGCATCCGGAACCTTCAGAAATGTGATTTCAGTTTTCATTCTGGCGTCCGCTTCATAGTCATTGATCTTTTCCAGCCTGTCCTGAATCTCTTTCATCAGTACGGATGGCTCCTGGGCATGTGAGACCCCCACTTGCGCAAAAAGGAACAGATAAACCAAAAAGTAAGTTTTCAATATGCCCATTTTAATATTCATTCATTTTCTTTGCATTTGGCTTTAGGCTTTAAGCTTTGGGCTTAACTCAGGATATCTTTTCTATTAAATACGAAAATTGCCGTGGAAACGAAACCAGCTATATAGAGCACGAGGATCAGGCCGGATTTTCCTATGGCGCGGATATTTTCAATCGTTCCCGGTATAGCTGATCCGCCCGCGTCGATCCGGCTGTAAAAAAATCCTTTCCAGGCCAGCATATGAGAAGTGAAAAGAAAGGGTTTTACCGTGCGGTCATACAATGGAATCTGCATTTCAGATAAAATAGTAAATACGATCACAATACTGATCGTGGAAACAATGGGACCGATTGAATTATCTGCAAAAACAGATAGCAGGAAGGCCAGGGCGGCAACCGTCGTCAGGGCGAGGGTTGCAAAAGCAAAAGCGGCCAGGTATCTCCACATCACGTCATTACTACGGATAATTTCAAGGGCGTCATTGCGGGCAATCAGGATATCATTGGTTCCAAAAATTAATATGCTGAGCAGGAGAGAAATAAAAGCCAGCCAGATGAGCAACAAAGCCGTGTAGATCACGGTAGCCATAAATTTTGCCAGCATCAGACCAGTCCGGCTTACCGGTTTGCTGGCGAGCAACCGGAGAGTGCCCATATTGGCTTCGCCGGCAATGGAGTCACCCGCAACCAGGGCAATAAGCAGTGGAATATGGATTAATAACAAATTCAAAATGATAAAACACACAAAATATCCATTGAGGATATGGGCGTAGGGAATATCGAGCGAATCTTTTAGTCCGCCCACGATAAATTCGATATAGGATCTGCCATCCGATTTCAGGGCGATCTGGATGATGATCACCATGATGGCGATTGCACCGAAACTGATATAGGTTCTCGGTTTCCGGAATATCTTTAAAAGTTCAATCTGTAAAAGCTGCCACATATTGTTTACTCCGGGTTAAGGATAAAAAATAGGCTTCCAGGGAAGTTTTTGCCTGGAGCGATAATACCTCGATACCGAGGCGAACCAGTTCCCGGTTCAGTTCGGGGACAAGTTCTTTTGGTAGCTGAAAAATCAAAACATGGTTTGTCGTTTTCTGCAGGAAATGCATCCAGGTAGTTGGTTCCAGCAAATTCGCCGCTCTTTTCGGGTCGTTCACTTCTGCCTCTACCAGGGTCTTTGCCGGATCCATCAGGGACGCGACGGTTCCTTCCACCATTTTCTTTCCTTCATCAATGATCAGCATGTGTGTGGATATCTGTTCAATTTCATAGAGGAGATGGGAAGAAACAATAATGGTTTTGTGAAGGTGGCGGCTCAGGTGTAAGATCAGGTTGCGCATGTCGGCGATACCCTGTGGGTCCAGTCCGTTGGTCGGTTCATCCAGAATAATGAGCCGCGGATGGTGGACGAGCGCAACTGCAATACCCAGACGTTGTTTCATGCCCTGGGAAAATGTTCTCACCTTATCGTTTACGCGCCCACCCAAGCCCACCATTTCCAGCTGGGTGTATAATTCTTTCCTGCTGATTTTTGACCCGCTCATGCGGGCAAAGAGCGATAGGTTTTCGTAAGCGCTCAGGTATTTATAGAGATCAGGCTTTTCAATGACGGCACCCACCTGGCTAAGAATTTTCTTTCTTTCTTTTCTAAGATCCATACCAAACAATTCGATATGGCCCTCCGTCGGTTTGACGAGTGTAAGGAGCATCCGGATGGTGGTGGATTTACCAGCTCCATTTTGCCCGAGAAAACCATATACGTCGCCTTCCCCGACACTGAATGACAGATCATCCACCGCTGTATGGGTCCTGAATTTTTTTGTTAAATGGGAAACGGTAACGAGTGACATCTGGTAACTGCAAAGTACAACAGAAACGCTACGGATGGTCGCTGAATTTATATCCCATCCCGTAGATGGATTTGATATAATCCTGCGCGCCTGTCTGCAGGAGTTTTCTACGGAGGTTTTTAATATGCGTATAAATAAAATCATAATTGTCGGCCATATCCATATGATCACCCCATAAATGTTCTGCGATGGCGCCCTTGCTGATCACTTTATTTTTATTACTGATGAAATAGAGTAACAGTTCATATTCTTTCCAGGTCAGGTCAAGGATCCTGTTTTTTATTTTTACCGTTTTCTCCAGCAGATCCAGTTGCAATTCATCGAAACAAAGAATGTTCCTGCCATCAAAGGATTTGCGGCGTATGATGGCTGAAACGCGGGCTGCGAGTTCTGACAAATGAAAGGGTTTGGTAAGGTAGTCGTCGGCGCCTGTTTTGAGACCCAGAATTTTTTCATCGAGTGCGTTACGGGCAGAAATGATGAGAATGCCATCTGTTTTGTTTTTCATCTTGAGTTCCCTGAGCAGGTCCATCCCGCTTCCGCCGGGTAGCGTGATATCCAGGATGACGCAGGCATAATCATAGAGACTGATCTTTTCCATGGCCGTGTTGAAATCAGAAGCCATTTCGCAGGTAAAATGCTCCGAATTCAGATAGGCAGAAATACTTTCCGAAAGTGCTATCTCGTCTTCAATAATTAAAATCTTCATGTATGTCCGCTAATTTATCCAAAAAATAAATAAGAACGCCTCGTGTTAGCGGAATAGCGTTAAATATAGTAAGTCTGTTGTGACCCGATGGTAAAATAAAACTGTCCTATTATTTATTATTATAAAATCGATCTGATCAGGCCACCTTCCACGCGGATGGCGGCACCGTTTGTTGCCGATGCGAGCGGACTTACAAAATAAGCAACCGTATCGGCAATCTCTTCAACTGAAGCAAAACGCTGAAGGAGGGAGGTCGGCCGGTTATTTTTGAAAAAATTTTGTTCTACCTCATTTTCAGAAATATTGCCTGCTTTTGACAGATCCTGTATGAAGGCTTTTGAACCTTTCGATTTTGTCGGACCAGGCAAAATGGTGTTTACGGTTACCTGAGTTCCTTTTGTCAGTTCAGCCAATCCCCGGCTTATGGCAATCTGGGCCGTTTTCGTCATTCCGTAATGAATCATTTCATCCGGGATAAATACGGCAGACTCACTGGAAATGAATATGACCCGGCCCCAGTTTTTTTTTAACATCATGGGAAAATATTGTCTCGATAACCGGATGCCGCTCATGACATTTACCTCGAAAAGTCTGAACCAGTCCTCATCAGGAATTTCTGCAAATGGCAGCGGCTCAAAAATCCCCGCATTATTTATCAGGATATCCACTTCAGGCAAATCTTTTAATAGTTGATTGACCTCTTCAACCTTTGAAAAATCGGCAGGAATTCCTGAAATACCTGAACCGGGAACGGAAGTTTTTAATTCCTGTACTGACTTATCGACCGTCTCTTTTGTTCTGCCATTAATGATCACCCGGGCACCTTCATCCAAAAGTCTTTTTGCAATAGCAAATCCAATTCCGGCGGTTGAGCCGCTTATAAACGCAATTTTATCTTTGAGTTTCAGATCCATTTTATTTTTTTGTGATTATCATTTCCCAACCCGAATGCAGGCCAGGACCCGATAACAGATTGAACAATTAAATCATTGGGTTGTTCTGGATAGGTCCGATTTTCAACAATAAAAAATTAATTATGCAAAATACGCTACAACGGCCGGCTACTTTTTTACTCGCCGGCGAACATAAAATCAATCGTTTGGGTTATGGCAGTATGCAGCTTACGGGTCCGGGAGTATGGGGAGACGCGCCTGACCGGGAGCAGGCAAAATCCGTACTGAAAGCAGCTGTGAATGCAGGTGTAAATTTTATTGATACGGCCGATTCCTATGGGCCTCATACGAATGAAATATTGATCCATGAGGCCATTGGTTCTTTTTACGATAAAATCTTTATTGCAACCAAGGGTGGATTCGAACGGACGGGACCCAATCAATGGGTCACCAACGGCAAACCTGAATATATCAGGAAAGCTATTGAAGGCAGTCTTCAGCGGCTGCAATTGAAACAAATTCAGCTTTGGCAACTTCACCGCATCGATGCCCGTGTTCCGGTTGAGGAAACGCTCGGCCCCGTTGCGGATGCGGTGGCCCAGGGTAAAATAAAATATGTCGGGCTATCCGAAGTTGACATCAAGTCGATCGAACGCGCCCGTAAAGTGGTTCCCATTGTATCGGTTCAAAACTTATACAATCTGGCCAACCGCCAGTGGGAGGAGGTGCTGACCTATACGGAAAAACAGAATATGGCTTTTATTCCCTGGTTTCCACTGGCCTCAGGCCCTGGAAAAATGAAGGATAAAATTGGACGAATTGCTGCAAAACATAAGGCAACGGTGGCTCAGATCGCCATAGCGTGGCTGCTAAAACGTTCCCCCAATATCCTGCTCATACCCGGTACCAGCTCATTGGAACATTTGAAAGAAAACCTCGCGAGCGTGTCGATTGAACTCCCGGAAGAAGATTTCAGGGCGCTTTCAAAATAAAATTCAATCCGGATCATTTTTGCTTTATCGTGGGTCCCGGTTTTCCGGAACCCTCTCGCGTTAATGCCAGACCGAAAATATGAGGAATCGGCATTGATATTTGTTAACTTCGTCTGGCACCACCATTTTTACCGATTAAATCTAACATGATGAAAAAAATTATTTTAGCACTTTTTTTGGGAGTGACTCATTTTGCTGCGTTCTCCAATGGCGCAAATGGGTCGGATATTAAAGGCCCCGGTGCTTTTAATCACCCAAGGGCCTATAAGGCGTCCATTATCGCCATGACTGTTCTGGATAATCCGGCCTATCTGGGAACTTTTGCTGCGGATACAAAAAATATTAACGCCAAAGCTACCAAGGACTTCCGGACTCGTTTCACCAACACCGGGAATGCCATGTGGTTTTCTGACGCCGAGGGATTTGTATCCTACTTTATAAAGGATGGGTATGAAGACAGGGCATTTTACGACAAGAAGGGCCGTTTGATTTATTCTCAGATTTTTTATGGCGAAAACAAACTTTCCAGGGATATCAAGGTCCTTGTAAGATCTTTTTATTCTGAATTCGCGATATACGGGGTTGAAGAAGTACAGACAACGGATGACCTGGTTTATATTATTCACCTGGAAGACAAATCAAGAATAAGAATTGTAAAAGTAAAAAAAGACGGTGAGATAGAAACCGTGCAGGAACTCATCAAAAGATAACACGCTACAACCCTCTCTAATTGTGATCGCCGGGCATGTCGGAAGCGGACGTGTCCAATAAAATCATACAGGCAGTTCACCGTATCTGTTAACATAGCAGCAGACGGGCCGACCGGTTATGATGCAATTAAATCCGTTTCTGATCTTACATCATAAGCAAAATTTGTAATACTTCTGTGCCAGGTATGAGCGGGAGGTTGCTCCTGTTTATCTGTTCTCGTATGGTCGGTTTTAACCAGAAAAAGAAAAAGGTCTCCCTTTTGGCTAAGACCTTTTTAATTTTTGTGGGAGCACACGGGTTCGAACCGCGGACCCTCTGCTTGTAAGGCAGATGCTCTGAACCAGCTGAGCTATGCTCCCTTTTTAGGACTGCAAAGATAGGGGCTAAAAACTTTCTGCAAAATAAAATCCCTGTATATTTGCAGCTCAAATTTTTGACTCCGTAGCTCAGCTGGTAGAGCAAAAGACTCTTAATCTTTGGGTCCTCGGTTCGAGCCCGAGCGGGGTCACCTCACCGGGTTCAGGCAATTTCTTGCTTGAATCCGGTTTTTTTATTTCGCTGAAACCCTTGTCCAGTGTGTATATCAGCCGAACGGCTTCATTGATCGACCGGTTCGACCTTTTGGTTTGTCAAAACTGAGTTTTTCAGGAAAGATCGAACCAATAATCTGCCGCTTCTTATGAATGGAGCCCTCCAGATATGATTTGTCCAAACAGGTCATGTTTTGAACTGCGGTTTTCAAAATGCTGCTGATGTTATCTTCTACTTCTCTAAATCCGGATAATTTTCTTTCCAGGACGTTTATTTTAGGCTGGCATTCTTCTTTAAGATCACGGTAGTCGCGCTGATCCATTTTCCCATCTGCAAATAAATTACGGGCATTTTTCAGGCGATTATTCACGTCCTCTATTTGCAGCAAAATCCGACCGCGCTCTTTTTTCATATGGACCGTTTGATCGTTATAGGTTTTTTGCAGCAGGGGGATATAGACTTCGACCATCCCAGGACGGGGTATAAATTTTTTAAGTGCCCGCACGAGTCGGATCAGCAACTCAATTTTGTTCTCAGAAAAGAGCATTTTCCATTCTTCACACAGGGTCGCGAACTCGATGTAACGACGATGGATTTTATGGTCAATGCCAATACAGGCAGCGCTTACAATTTACTGATGACGGCTACGGATCAGACGCAGACGGTGCAAACCGCCAATACCCTGGTTACAATCGCCAATCCGGAATATGACACGTTCCAGACCGCGACCATACAGGATTCCAGTGGAACGCTTGATCTGACTGAAATGGATATTTTTTCTCCGTTCACACTAAAAATAAAACAGGTCGCGTCGGCTGATTATAAATCGATAAAAAAGATCCGGATGAACTGGCCGACATTTTTATTGTATTTCATTATGCTTTAGGAGTCTGAGACAGAGACGGACTTACCCGAATTGATGGGCGAAGCAACTCATAAGAAAATATCGACGATTCTCTGATTTGCCCTGTAAGGGATCTGCAAGGGACTTGTTTCCCTAACGCGCGGAAAAAATATTTATATTAAAATTAAAATTTGCTTTAAAGGATCGGTGAAACAAAATTAAAACATCAAAAAATCACAAATCCAATAATAAAAAAGTTCCAGGTTATTTCCAAAACCATACATCCGGGAATAAAGCCAATAATCTAAAACGAATATTATTAAGATGGGTGCAATAAAGATGAATAGTGGTTTTATCAAAAGTGACAGATAAATGGGAACTAATCGTATTCTACAATAACCCGGCATCTCTGTGTGGGCTGGATAATACTGCTCCGGAATTAATACGCGAATTAAAGGAGAGAAAAAGCATCACGCACTGACGCGGTCATTGAGCGATGTTATAAGATGGTTACCGTTACTGAATTGATTTTTCGAAACGGTGTCGGAAATACTATCTGGATACTCCAATTACTACCTCAAAACCACATTTCAATCGTTAATACCGTAAGGTGCTCATTTCTGCTTCCTTTTTTCAAGGACAGATAATAGCTTTATTTAATTGTGCATTCACATGTTGGAATTCTTACTTTTTGCAGCAGGTCTCATTATTCATTCAAACCCAAAAAAACTTTTATGAAAAAATTTTTAAATTGGCTGATGAACCGGTCAAGAAATCGGTTTCTGCTAAGCCTCCTCGTGTCAGCTGTTTTTTTTACCAATTGTAGTAAATCCAGTAATAGTTCACCGGCTTCAAAACCCGCAAGCGCTTATTCCCCCGATGTGATCGATAAATGGATGACACTGGAAATCAGGATCTACAAAGATGCGACCGGTATAGCCAATGGAGCATTTACGCGCCCCTTCGCGTATTCAGGCATCAGTGCCTATGAATCGCTGGATCCCGGAACGAAATCCTGGAATTCAAAATACAACGGGCTTTCCCCTTTACCACAGACCGTAAAGAATTCTTCCTACTACTGGCCCGCCAGTGTAAATGCTAGCCTGGCAGAATTTAATAAGATGTTCTTCACCACTACCAATGTAAATGCCGCAGATCTGGCGGCGATCGATTCACTGGAAACTGCCATCGATTCAACCTTCGGTACCGTAGCTCCGGATGTCCTGACCAGATCGCAGGATTTCGGAAAATCCATTGCAGACGCGGTTTTAGCCTGGTCCATAACAGACGGGTTTGCTCAAAATAATGCGATGCCGTATACGGCGCCCGTGGGAATGGGTCTCTGGGTACCGACGCCACCGGCCAATGCAGCCGCCAGTGGTCCTTTCTGGAAGAAAAATAACCCTATCATTTTGGGCAGCGGACTAAATGCGCAACCCAGTCCACCCACGGTTACCTATTCTGAAGACCCTCAGTCTGCTTTTTATAAAATGGTCAACGATGTGTATCAGGCTTCCAAAACCCTGACAACCGATCAAAAGAATTGGGCTCTTTTCTGGAAAGATGTTCCCGGCGTAACAACACCCGGTCACTGGATAAGTATCGTTCAGCAGGTGATCCGGCAAACAAAAAGTCCGCTCGACAAAGCAGCGGAGGCTTATGCCCTGGTCGGAATAACCATGAACGATGCGGTTATCAGCACGTGGACAACCAAATACCAATACAACCTGGTCAGACCGGTCACCTATATCCGAAATGTAATCGGAGATGCCAGCTGGCTTCCTTTGATACCTACCCCTGCGCATCCGGAATTCGTGTCCGCCCATGCAGTGATATCTGCTTCGGCTTCGGATGCACTGAATGCTTTATACGGAAATATCGGCTCATTTACAGATCATACCTATGATTACCTGAGTTTCCCGGCACGTACTTATACCACATTCCAGGCTATCGGAATAGACGCTGGTAATTCCAGGTTCTATGGTGGAATTCATTACCAGCCTTCCATCGATGCCGGACTGATACAGGGACGAACCGTCAGCGCAAACATTGTTAAAAGTCTGGGACCATTCTAAAGGATAGAGATAACCCAACAAATGAATATATGAACCTTAACCTATCCCAATACCATGCAAGATAAAATTCATTGCACGCTTCGACTAGCAGTTGCCGTGTGTTTTATTGGGCACGGGGCATTCGGGATCATCACCAAACCGATCTGGTGCAACTACTTCGCCATATTCGGAATCGGTCATGGTACCGCTTATCGCCTCATGCCCCTGCTTGGTTTATTTGATGTTTTAATGGGAATCGGAATGCTGGTGCATCCCATGCGGGCCATCCCAATATGGCTTGTTATCTGGGGAACACTGACTGCTTTATTGCGTCCCTTATCGGGCGAACCCCTGGCCGAATTCATTGAACGCGCGGGAAATTTTGGTGCGCCGCTCGCGGTTTTGATGATGTCGGGTGGTGTTCGGAAAAATGCCAGAAACATCTTTACTCCAATCAATGCACACGCAGACGTGGATACCAAAACATTCGATCGCGTTTCTATCTGCCTGAGAGTAATCGCCTTTCTGTTGCTGGCAGGGCATGGCTGGCTGAATGTACTTGAAAAAAAGGGCCTGCTCAGTCAATATGCATCCCTTGGTTTTACGAATGCCGGCAAAACGGCGATGACGATCGGTCTATGTGAAATCATCGCCGCCTTTGCTGTTTTGATCCGACCCATTCGCACAATGATACTCGCGCTCTTCATCTGGAAAATGGGCAGCGAGCTTTTTTATCCGCATTTCGAACTGTTCGAATGGATCGAGCGCGGCGGAAGTTATGGCGTGCTGCTTGCTTTGTGGTTTGCGCTCGACTCAAAAAATCCGGGTAAATATACCGGGCAGCTGATCTAAATTTGAAGGAACCCATGGCATAAGAATAACCTGATTTACTTAACTTTAAAAGGTTACCTCAATAACTTATTTTTTTCGGATCTATTCAGAATAAATAATGGTATGAAAATCCATCTTCATCCATACTTCTTAATTTGTCTTTTATTCATTATTAAAAATTGTCCTGCACAAACGCAGCAAATCAAATTCAATCTTGTTTCTGGGTCAAATGGAATTTCTTTGGGAACGATCAATGGCATTACCCGGGATAGGCAGGGTGTAATGTGGTTTTCGGATGAGGACCACCAAAGTGTAATACGTTATGATGGCACTCTTATGACAAGTTTCCCACATGACCCAAGGAACAGCAACTCACTCGGTGGCCGATACCCTGAATGTATCTTTGCGGATTCCAGTGGTATGATCTGGATTGGTTTGATTGGAGCGGGGCTTGACCGGTTTGATCCGGAGACCAACTCATTTACTCATTTCCGTCACCAGTCAAATGATACAGGCAGTCTGGCGAATGATATCGTTTTTGCATTACAGGTTGATCACCTGGGAAACCTTTGGGTAGGTACTGGCGGTGGGCTTGATCTCTTAAATCAAAAAACGGGTAAATTCAAACATTTTAGCAGCAATGTACATGATTCAACAAGTCTTAGTGACAGTATCGTGCGAGCTATTTATGAAGACCATGAGGGCACCCTTTGGATTGGTACGGGGTTTCCGGGAGAACCCTTTGAAAAAGGCGGCTTAAATCGCCTCAACAGGGAAACAGGAACTTTTACACGTTATCTGAATGACTTCAAAAACCCGCATAGCCTGATAGATAATAAGGTAAGAGCCATCTTTGAAGACAGCAAAGGGGTTTTCTGGGTAGGCACCGGAGGAGACGGTTTGCATACGATGGACAGAAAGACCGGGATATTTGAGCGGCATACCTATAACCCGGCTAAACCAGAACAGCTTAGCCGACCCCCTGTTATTAATAATATTGGTGATCAAATCACATTTATCACGGAAGATGCCCTGGGGGATATATGGATCGGGACATTTGGGAATGGAATAAACCGCTATGACACAGTGACAAAAAAAATAACTCACTTTGGTGGGAATGCTGATAAGTCGGGTAGTTTTAAAGACAACAATTGCTGGTGGGCAAATACTTCAGGAGACGGCTTGATTTGGCTGAGTACCCAGGAACCCAACTTATACAAGGTTGACTTTTTCACAAATAATATTCCCCATTATGAAACCAATATAGGGATGGTACATTCTTTTTATGAAGAAACTGCAAACGTCCTCTGGCTCGGTGCTGATAGCGGTCTGATTCGTAAGGATCTTAAAAACGGAACTTCCCGTCGTTTCCTCAATGAACCGCGAAATCCAGGCAGTATCAGTAGCGGTATAATCGGAACAATAATTAAAGATGGACGGGGAGATTTTTTGCTGGGTACATTGGGTAGGGGAATTATCCGTTTCAACCCAAACACAGGTTTATATACCCGTTTTCAGCACGACCCCCAAAATAAAGAAAGCTTAAGAAATGATTATATAATTACAATTTATGAGGACACTGAATCAAATTTATGGGTTGCCACTTTGGACGGATTGGATCGGATGACCCGAAATACCGGGAAATTTGTCCATTATCAACATAGTCAAAAGGACAGTAACATCCTGAGCTCAAATCAGGTGATATCCATTCTTGAAGAAAGAGCTAACGTGTTTTGGGTAGGCGGGTATTATACCGGCATAAACAAAATGAACCTGCAAACCGGAAAGCTTAAACTTTATCTTCCTGGTGCATTTGTTACCAGCATATTTAAAGACGCAAAAGATGTCATTTGGGTGGGTGCGTCAAACGGGCTCTATCGGTATAATGAAAAAACAGATGATTTTTTGATCTTTGTTGAAGAGAACACCGGTGTTAGAATTAATTCGGTATCATCAATAATTGGTGATGATCAGGATAATCTTTGGATAGCTTCATCGCCAGGAATATACAGGATCAACAGAACGAGGGATCAGGTTATTATTTATGACAGGAAAAATGGTATAGATGGATTTGCCTCCCAGATTTATTGGCCGGTATCCGCATATAAAGGACTGGACGGAGAAATATTTTTTAGCGGTTCCACAGGCTATTACGCTTTTTATCCTGATAAACTTAAAGTACCGACCGGTGTCCCGAGAATTGAATTGTCCAAATTCTGGCTGAAAGGGATGGATGTTAAAGTTAATCCGGATGGGCCTCTTACAGAGCCTCTTTCAAGAACTAAAGGGATACATCTTAAGCATGATCAAAATGTATTTTCCCTTAGTTTTACTGCTATAGATTATGGCTATCCAGGGGATAAAACATTTTATTATAAACTGGAAAATTATGACCTGGATTGGCGCCTGTCAGGAGCCGATGAGAAAGCATATTACTTTAATGTACCCCCCGGGAAATATGTTTTTAAGGTAAAGGTTTCAAACATTGCTAATGGTGCATCAGCAGAAAAAGATATTTCCGTAGTTATTTCTGCTCCATGGTGGCAAACCTGGTGGGCTTATTCGTTGTATTTGTTACTGGTTTTCATGTCTGTGATTGTAACAGACAGGATACAGAAAAAAAAGGTGATTAAAAAAGTACGGGAACAGGGCAGGGAGAGAGAATTAGAAATGCAGGCCCTGCGTGCACAGATGAATCCACATTTTATTTTCAATTGTCTGAGCTCTATCAACAATTTCGTTATGAATAATGAAACAGAAGAGGCTTCCGACTACCTGACTAAATTTTCAAGACTGATAAGAAATGTTTTAACGAATTCAAAAAAACCTTACATCTCACTGGAAGAGGAAATAGAAACGCTTAGACTATATCTTGAGATGGAAAAACTCCGGTTTAAAGATACATTCAGTTATTGTATTCATATAGATACAAATATTGATCCTTCCGCCATTTTCATTCCTCCTCTTCTGTTTCAGCCATTTGTCGAAAATGCGGTATGGCACGGGTTGTTGCATAAAGCGGATCCCGGCAGGCTGGATATCAACCTTACACTCGAAAATAAGATATTGATTTGCATTATTGAAGACAATGGAGTAGGACGCTCGTTCGCCAGGGCATCTGAAAGTAAATCTGTTGAAAAGAGAAAATCCATGGGAATTCAAATAACCAGGCAGCGCCTCTCACTTATAAACGGAAATGCAGAAATTGCGGGAAATGACTTTGTCATTGATGATTTGTTTGATGATATCGGGCGTGCGGCAGGAACCCAGGTCAAATTGAGGTTAATGTATAAAGAAATCAATGATGAAATATTTTAACACAAAAAACTTTCCAGGATATGTTAAAAGCAATTATTGTTGATGACGAACCGAATTGTTCCCAATCATTGAGTACTATGCTTGAACGATATTGTCCGGAGGTTGAATTGTCAGCAACGTGTAATTCTGGTGCTTCGGCTTTACGAGAAATACCGTTGCATAATCCGCAGCTGGTATTTCTTGATATTGCAATGCCGCATATGAATGGATTTGAACTCCTAGAAAAACTCCCGGAAATTAATTTTGAACTAATTTTCACAACCAGCTATGACCAATATGCCATTAAGGCAATAAAATTTAGCGCACTGGATTATTTATTAAAGCCGATTGATCGCGAAGAATTGAAAAAGGCAGTTCAAAAGGTAGCGCAAAAGCAACAGCGGCTATTGCCTCAGCAGTTGGAAATCTTGTTGCAAAAGCTGAAACAACCGGTCAGTTCAAATCTCAAAATTGCTATACCTACGATGGAAGGCCTTCAGATGATACCGGTGGATTCTATCATCAACTGCACTTCAGATAGTAACTATACTAATTTACTTTTAAAAAATAAACAAAAAATAAAGGTTTCCCGTACATTGAAAGAGATTGAGGAAATTCTGGAAGGGCAATCCTTTTTTCGTGTTCACCATTCCCATCTTGTTAATCTAAATGAAATTCATAAATATGTCAGAGGGGAAGGCGGCTATTTAATCATGTCTGACGGTACCAGTATTGACGTTTCCCGCAGCCGTAAAGAATTATTACTCCACAAGCTGCACCCAAACCGGCTCTGATAAAAACCAATTACTATTTCTATTCTACTGTTTACTCGCCAATGTCGCATTTTTACTAAATCTGGCTGGGAAAGGCTTTAATGCCACACTATATTTGGTTTAGAAACAAACAAGATCATTAACTTTTTAAACCTATCACAATGAAAAAAGTCGTCTTCGCGCTCTCCATTGGATTTACCTCCATTGCATCGCTCAACAATTGTGTGTACGCACAGAACTCAGAAAATTCTGTTGCTTTTAGTAACACTAAAAACTTCAGGTTATCCATTCGAAACGTTGCCGCTTTGGAAAGTCTTGCCAGAATAGGCACCTATATTCCAGATGCAAAAAGTATCTATGCCAAGGCCATAAAAGACTTCCAGACCCGTTACGCAGGGGCTGAGAATGCCATGTGGTTTTCATACAAAAACGGCTTTGTATCTTATTTCGTAAAGGATAGTTATGGAAACCGGGTCTTTTATGATAAAAAAGGCCACTGGGAATATTCACTGTTGTTTTTTAACGAAGACAAACTGCCAGGTAACGTCCGGGCCGCGGTAAAATCAACCTATTTTGACCTGAATATTACTCTGGTTGAAGAAGCACAAACCACTGAAAACCGGGTATTCATTTGCCACTTGGAAGACAAAGCGACCATCAAGATTATCAAAGTCAATGATGATGGCGAAATGGAAATCTTGCAGGACCTGACTAAGGAATAATGTTAACCCTAATCCTACTGACGACTGTTGCCCCCGTTCAGGGGGCAACTTTTTTGTGCGCTAAGCCTAACCCTCGTCAAATGGCAACTCATTTCCCTGCGAAGGTTATTCTTTTCGATTCGTAAATTGCAAAAGCTTATTTAAACGTTATCCGGTTATGATAAAAAAAAACAAAACCACGGAACGTGGTCATGAATTTTATATGAAGTCCTGCATTGACTTGGCGCTGACTGCTAAGGCCAGAGGAGATTCGCCGGTCGGGTCCGTAGTGGTTCAGGACGGTGTTGTCATTGCCGAAGGTATTGAAGGAGGAAAAACAAAAAAGGATATTACTTTTCATGCAGAAATAGAGGCGATCCGCGAGGCAAACCTAATTACGGGCAATACCGATCTGTCTGACTGTATTCTATATACAACGCATGAGCCCTGCATCATGTGCTCCTATGTTATCCGTCACGCAAAAATTCAAGCCGTGGTATTTGGCGTATCGGTGGTAGAAATTGGCGGCGTACATTCGTTTTATCCAATTCTTACGGATACGAAAATAAAAATATGGGGAAAGCCGCCCCGCATCGTCAAAGGCATTATGGAAAGAGATATTAAGAATTCAATAGCGTAATAATAATTCAGTCGTTTATTGCGATGTGGTAGAAGGGTGGGTGGTCATATAAAGTCTATTCGTGTCCATTGCGGTCATTGATTTTTACGATTCGTTGGTTTTGTATCCGGCTATCCATGTTAAGGATTCCCCATCCCAAGGGGATCACGGCCGCAAGGCGGCTGTTCTTAATTGTAGTATATTCGATCAAATCGACTCCATGCCACATCCGGTACTACTTGAAGATTGGAATTCTTATGACAACCGCAAAATCAGAGAAGAAAGAGACCAATCGAAGTTTGCGTGTTCTGAGCACTGGGAAGTAGAATATCTGGCCGATAAACTAAAAAAATATTACCCGTTAAAGACCCGTCAGGCCATTATGCAGTCTATTACGCACTGTTGCTCTAAAATATCGGCGCCCCATCAGAGAGAAAGATTTGTTGAATGCGTTATTCGTCGTTTTGTAAGTGAAATTGTGGTATAACCGGGACAACTCAGACCCCCGACTCGTCCATCTCAATCAAACGATACCGATCGGTTCCAGAAACCTGCGACAGGGCATGCAAATTGCTCTTAGCATTCCAAATGCAGCACCCAAAAAATGTTCAGTTCACTAATCTCATAAAAGCGGGAGGCCACCTCCGTGAGTTTAATTTCCGTAGGAGTCTGGGGACAGACGGACCTTTATTTACGGTTGATGTGGTCGACCAAAAAGCCGGAAGGCATTATTTGATTTTCCGGATCGAGGGCAAATCCTGGACATTGAAAACTAAAAACATTCCGGCCTGGATCGAAGAGGTCATTCTGAAAATTCAACAGGCAATCGATATATATGTGTGAGGTTGAATATCTGGTCCCTTCCGCCTCCCGTTTACGCAGATAATTTTATGCGATCTTAGGTACTGAACACTTTACTCTGGATGAGCTGCCCGTCGGGACCAAACGGTAAAATTACCATGCAGTTAAACCCTTTTTCTCGCCTGCGACATGGAAACCGGAATAATGATCGCAATAAGAATCCAGGAAATCAGGGGAACAATAAGGAATATAAATGCGGGTTTTGATCCGGGCGGCGTCAGGACTCCACTATAGCCAACTACAGACCCGATTGCAAGAAGGATCATTAAGATAAAAAGAACCTTGCGCGTAACCAGCGGCCAGCGCCTGGACAACAAACAAGCAACCAGTAGCCCTATGAAAGGGGAGGAGACCCAACAGAGAAAAAGCATAATGAGGAAAACGGAGCGATTGTTATGGCCTGCGCGGAGCGTGAAGCCAAAAGAAATAATGCCACCGATCATGACCGCAATCACAGCGACTGTGCGCAAAAAACCTGGAGGAGTATTTATTTTTGATGTAGTCATTTTGATTTTTAATAATGTAATTTATGACATCTGGGAAATTTTCCCGGTTCTAGGCGGGAAAAGCAAAGGGATATGCTCCGCCTTAAGCAGGAGATAAAAACGCACAGCCCAGCCCTTCAGCGTCAAGGATAAGAGTATTTGTTCTGTGATTTCTGATCGGAGTAAACTTGACCTCGACTGCAAACACTTAAAGCGGTTGGTTGAAGTCATGTGGATAATCAAGAAAAAAAGCGACCGTTTTGCTCATAGCTCAATTTTCTTTCGCTAATATTACTTCCAAGAAAACCTTAGCCAGTTGACATGACGCCCTTCACCTATACCTATCACGAAAAAGAATGCAAGGGAAATTATATTCCTGTTGAAAAGAGTTACGGGTGGATTAAAGTCTTTTTCTCCGATCATTCAGCCGTCATTTTAAGGGCGGCGATTCAAACAAAACACAATAAGTCGGCCTGGGTACAGGTAGTTAAACATGATGAACCTGTTTGGCCCCATGACCTTATTCAGACAATCGGTGAGGCGGTCGAGCAAACCGAAATATCTAAAACCGGGAAATAGCGGAGAAAATCTGGCGTTGTAACCTCGAGGCCTGGCGGGATTCGCAACCCAATTGTTTGATAAATTAGGGCCTCACAATGCTAAGAAAAATGGTCTGCTGAATAATTTTTTTCTGTATTTCATCATCAGTCTACGTAATGAAAGTTCTTTTTTCCATCCTGTACTTCTATTTTACTAATAGTATTTAGAGGGATTGTTTTTCGTATTGAAGGGAAAAATCTTGACTGTATACCTCTTACAGTAGTATCATTAACTGAAATTAGATCGAAATAAAAGATGGTTCTTTTGTTGTTGACGTCGGTAAACCGAATTTCAATGGACGGACTGTTTCTAAGTTCTGCAGAATTGCCCTTACTATCAACACATTTTATGATATCAATGGGGAATGTTTCATATTTCACTCTGTCACCGCCTGGTCCACGGGTTGTAACTTTTTTCAGGTTGGAACTATCCATGCCGGCAAATTGTTGTCTAAAACTGTCCAAGGAGATATAATACGTTGTGCAAGAACTAAAAACAATAAGGAGCGCAATGGTGACCGCTAAATGTATTCTCAAACGACTTTTAATCATAAATATTTCGGTTTTATTCAACGATTGCATAAGGGCGCATGAGTGTTCAGTTTGTGGGTCCGCCGCCCTTTTCTAAAACACTCTTCAGGTTCTTAAGACTTTCGGACATATCCCTGGCCAGCAGACCGGGAATAAACAGATTCATAATATTCATTGGGTATTTGTTCTGCCCGCGCATTGTCCATGTTAATTCGGTTTGCTCAGCAGTAATCGCTTTGGTGGCCATATACACATCCGCGACATTCTTGAATGGTTTTTCAAAACGGACCTTGGAATCGATCTGCGTTCCCGAGACAATTCGCGTGATTTCCTGCTCGCCCTTACCGACATTTCTGACCTGGCTGTCCCATGCGGAGACAAATCCAACAGTGCCGTCGATGCCTGTAGCTGTTCTTCTCACATTCGGATCCATCATCACCCATTTGTTATAGTAAGTTTGATTCCCCAGCAGTTTTATAAAATCAAACACAGCAGGATCCGGTTTGCCGATGACGACTTTTTGTTCAATCGTATAATCCTTTTTAATAAATAGCGGCAGTACTAAAAATAAAAGGATCAGCAGGACGATGATGCCGAGGATTGTTAACATGACAGGTGGTTTTAGAGATCAAAAATAGTCTTTTGGATCACACTCTGAATTTGCGTGGGTTTAGGTGAGTTGGAATTTTATCTTGAGGTGGATGATATCGATACGCTATGGGATTCGGTCCGGAACCGGTTAGACGATATCAAAGTAAAACCGCCTTTTGACCGCGACTATGGTATGCGGGAATTTCATGTCGTTATTCCCCACACCAATACATTGATGTTTGTGGGACAAGCCTTATCCCATCGCAAGTAACGAAAATAGAATTTCGCCAGGACCGAATCCATGGACAGCAGCGAGCTGACTCGCACACTTATAAAAGCGGGTGGCCATATTTGTTGAATGTATTGTCACCCGCCAGTCTCTTCCATCTCAATCAATCGTTGCTGGATATTTTCACGTGGATTGCCGCTGATATTGCCCATATATAATTTCATCCAGGTTCCCAGCTCTTTAAATAATTTCTGGTGTTGCTTTGATTCTTTCAGCCACTCGCTCAATGTAGCGGCCTCGTCGGTGCTCAATACAAAACCAGCCTGATAATTACACAAAACACTCAATATGGGTTCCAGATCTTTCATGATAATTAAGAATTCATTTCGCCCAATGCGGGTAATTTCTCCCATTCCCAGTATTCGTTCTTCGTCTTTTCATCGGGTCGCCCTTTCGGACTCCTGATTGTAAATACAGGATGATAAACTAATTCTTCAGAGGGCATTTAAAGTTAACCGTACCGTCGCCGGGCACAGCTGATCGGACTATTAACAACGAAAATCAATAGCGTGACTTAAACCATAAATCTCCATGACCTAATCAAAACTAAGGTCACTGATAAAAGAATTAAAATTAGTGAAATCGATTCTGTTAACTTGCTTTCCTTTTTCTTTATTGATATTGTCGTTAAAACAATCGATAAGAAAATAAGGATGAGGTAATAGTATTGATATGAATAAGAGAGCAATTCTGTTAATCCAATTAAAGCTTTCGTTTTCCCATCTGATCTTAAATATTGCATTGCAATATCGTAGTTAATTTTAATCACAATTGCTATATATAGGCAACTTGATAAAATTGACGCTTTCTAAAATGAGTTATTAATCAAATTAACTTCTTTAGATAATATCATTATTTTGTAATAATGACTGCCAAACATAATATATTTTCTTCTTTTGAGGATGCAATGAAAAAGTTATTCTTTATTTTCAATGCTCTCTTATATTTTTTCTGTTTGCTGTGCGCTGTTAGAATAGAGAAACAAATAGTTGGAATTGGCGCCGTCATCTGAAGGTCATGCTGACTTCTTTGTCCGTTCTAGCCGATACTTTTGTACCACCGCCATTTGTTGAGCCTTTTACCAAATCCTTCGATTTCGAACCGGTAAAATTCTGCATCCCATCTACCGAAACGCTCCTGCCTTGCAGATCAAGGTCAAGGCCTTTGCCTTTTGGAAGCTCAAGAGAGATGTTGCCATTGACATTACTCGTCACTATTTCGCCAGTGATATTGACTGCCGACAACGAAATATTACCATGGTCGGTAGATGCATACACACTGCAGGACATGCCATTCAGATTAACATCTCCATGGGTAGTGGATGCGGTCAGTTCGCCTCCGATGGTGTGGCCGGATACGTTTCCGTGCTGGGTGCCGGCACGCACTTTACCTTTCAGATCTCGTAAATCGATATTTCCGTGGGAAGTGATGAGCTTTATCGTGCCTTCGCAGCTCCTGGCCGCAATATCTCCATGGTCGGTGCTAACATCAATATCATTGTTGCAACCCGTGACGGAAACATTACCGTGAGAAGTTCGTCCGACCACCTTTCCTGTTATTTTGGAAATAGTTATATTTCCATGGCTGGTTTCTGCATCCTGGCTGCCTTCCAGTCCCGAAAGGTCAATATTTCCATGGCTGGTCTTTAGAATGCCTGATGCGGTCTTTGGCGAATATATCTCAAAAGAGATGCTCAGTCCGGATTCATTGAGTGGGATATCTTTTTTCTGACGCACAGAAGCGTCGAGAACATCACCGGAAAGTGAAATTTCCAAAGAATAGTATTCATCCAATTTTTTTTGAATCTCCTGCTTGCTCAATTCCCGGTTACTATTGCTGTTACGCACATAAACTTCCACCCTCGTTTGTGAAGTAAGTACATCGGAAACGGAGATATTGCCGTGACTCGTACCCGCAATTATCTTTTTAGGCGACGCGTCCTTGAATGATTTTGTGGTATACAGATAGTCTGATTCAGAATTCTGGGCCTGCAGGGATAAGCAGGAAGCTGCAAGAATAAATGCAAAGGCAATGTTTTTCATGTATATAAATTGTGTGATGTAAAAATACAACAGTACCAAAGGCATGCCGATTTGATGGTGATTTGAAAATCAGGGACATAACAATAAAAGCAAAGAACACATTTGTCCGCTTGTGATACACCATTCGGCCGATCTTAAAACTTCTCTGGAAAAATATATCTCAGAATATATCTTAATTTCTTAACAGCACTTTTTTCCAGGGTTCGGTTTAACCCACAACAACAGGTAGGCACGGACGGCCATATCAAATAGTACTTTCTTATAAGCAACCCGGATTTAAGGAAATCTTACAATTTTATGCAAAGTTGAATCATTGATGTAAATTTTTTTTCGCCCAATGTCCGGTTTTTGGACGGGACTTTGTCTTTACTACGGGACTAGGTTAAGATCGGTTTTAAATAGAAAATTAATATGGTTAATCATGGAAAAATTTATGCAGAATACAAGGGAGTATTTGGCTAGGATACGCAAAGTGAACGATGAAGAACGACTTTTATACTTATAAATCAAAAAATCATGAAATTGACTAATCTTTTTGGCAAAGTTCTTTTATTATGGGTGCTCCTATCTTGCAAGGCAGGATTTGCCCAGACCTCTACGCCCCAGGCAGCAGGGCCCCAAAATGGACTAAATGAAAAAGTCGTTAAGGCTTATTATAACGCTTTTGAAAAAAAAGATTGGAATTCGTTGCAGCAAATTCTCGCTGACGGATTTACTTTCTCCAGCCCGGTTGATGATCATATTAGTGTAAAGGCTTTTAAGGAAAGGTGCTGGCCAAACGCCTATAAGATCAAAAGAATTGACGTGGATAAGGTTGTTATAAATGGAGATGATGCCGTTGTAATTACCAATGGCTGGACGACGACTGGCAAATTATTTCGGAACTGCGATTATTTTAAGTTAAAAGGCGGAAAAATTACGGCCTACGAGTGTTTTTTTGGACCTGGGATAAATTATCCTAATAATTCGGCAAAATAAGAGGACAGAAGTATCTTTTGGGAACCCAGTTTACGATATACGGTTTTTCAAATTCTTGTCGTATTCAGCCACTATAACTGTCACATTCACGCCGCGCGACTTCGTGTTTTTTGGCGAAATTTGTATTGCAACAGAATGCAAATAATATGAGAAAAATAGTCGTCTTATGTATGAGCTCCTATCGGGATTGCCTACGTAGAATCCGAACAATACGGTTATAAATTATGTCTATTTTCGTCCAGGAGTTTCCACCACTTGTATTCACGAACAGAATAACTACTGTATCAATGTCCTTGTGATAGCGTGCGATACTCTCATACCCTGGTAACAAGCCAGTATGTTCGTACACATAGATAGAGGAATAAATGGCCTGTTCATCATGATTTAATAATGAGCCATCATTCAATGCTCTCAGGAAGATTCCGACATCCTGTGCCGTTGCGACCATTGATCCACCAGGACTTACATAATCAAGCGCCTTTAAATCTTCGTTATATCCAGTGATGTACCCGCTGACAACTTCCCCCAAATCCACTTCGCTCAGTAAAGCATAAGTATGAGTTAACCCAAGAGGATCCAAAATTTCTTTTTTTATATATTGCCGATGGCTATACCCCAACGTTTTATCGAGAATATTGCCAATCAATAGATAATTCGTGTTGGAATAACTGTAACGACTGCCTGGTTTAAAAACTGCCGGTTTATCTAAAACCAGATTTAGTATTTCGTTCGTGTTTGTAAATGGTTTAAACCATGGGAACCTGGGGTCGTCAGTGAAATTAGGAATACCGCTACGATGTTGCAGCAACATTCTCAGTGTAATCTGATCTGCGTTTTCAATACTTCCAGCCAGTTCAGGTAAATAATCAGCAAGCGTTTTATCCAGTGTCAAACTTTTGTTGTTGACCAATTTAGCGGTAGCAGCAGCGATATATAGCTTGCTGATACTTGCAATTTTGAACAACGCGTGTGGATCGGCAGGGACTTTATTCTCTCTATTTTTCCAACCAGCAGCGTAAAAGTTAGGCCCACTCCCTTTTTTATCCACGTAAACAATGATGCCGTCAAGGCTATGACCAATTGCATTGTCGACTTGTTCATTAACAGTACCAGGTAATGGTGCTGCCCATATCCATAATGCGTCCCAGGGCGTAAATACCACCGTGCAGATGATCGCAACGATAGGTATAACTATTCTAAGAAATCGTTTTGTACGTTTCATTGCTAAATTAAAGTCTATTATACGCCAAACTTACGGGAAGAGATTCATGACGAGCAAGCTCAAACGTAAAATATCCATTGCGGATATTGCAATCTTTGCAAGGTCTACCATTAAGAACACTGAACACTATGACAAGAAAACCGTGAACAAAGTTTTCGAAAGATATGTGCGTGCTGAAGGCTTCGAATGATGGCGGACGGAAAAGGGGACGTTTCCGTCTAAATTCACGAAAAATTAGGCATTGAATTTCAGTCAGCTATGAGGAAAAATCAAATTTAAATGATCGGGTGACCTAAAGATTTGTGAATGATTGAATGTCAATTATTTAAAGCAAAAAATTCGCGCTTTCCCAAATTCGAGCGGGGTCACATTTAAGGCTGAAAAACAGCTGGGGAACGATTCCATATTTGTTCAGGTGAAACCACCTAATTTTTGGGTGGTTTTTTTATAATGGCCAGAAGTGAGCAATTGCTGTATCAAATACGTACATTTTTTATTTTCTATAAGTTCACATCTTATTGCTGTTCAGATTAATAAGTAAATGGCATTTTTCTTGGCGCTTTTGGCATGTTACTCTTGCTCAACTCTTAATACTACTCCAATTATGTTTAAAAATTATTTAAAAACCGCATGGCAAAATTTGCGCAGCCATAAAGCCTATGTCGCAATTAATACTATCGGGTTAGCAGTAGGCATTGCAGCCTGCCTGCTTATTTTCTTATTAATTCAATATGAAACAAGCTTTGATAACTTTCATAATAACAAAGAACGCATTTACAGAGTGGCAGCAGCAACAAAAACCAGGAATGGAATGAATTATTCGCAAGGCAGTGCCTTTCCCGTCGCAGAAGCCTTGCGAATAGACTATCCGCAACTGGAACGGGTTGCCCGCATATATGGACGGGATAATCAGCAGATAACTTTACTAAATGATAAAGCGAATGCACCACAAAAAAAATTTAAAGAAAATGTATTTTTTGCTGAGCCTGAATTTTTCGACATATTCAATTTCCCCTTCCTTGCAGGCGATTCAAAAACTGCTTTATCAGAAATAAATACTGCAGTGATTACACAGGAGACAGCAGAAAAATATTTTGGAGATTGGCATACAGCCATAGGTAAATTCATTAAGTATGATAATGATAAAGATAAAGTTTGCAAGGTAACGGGCGTCCTGAAAAATATTCCTGCTAATACCGACTTTCCCCTGCAGGTTGTGCTTTCTTTTAAAACTTCCGAGGGCGAGGACGGTTCAACGGATTGGTCAAGCCAGGACGGATCTTTGAACACCTTCGTAGTGCTTCCAAAAAATATGTCGTCACGGCAATTCGATAGCGACCTTAAAACTTTTGTAAAAAAGCACACGCCTGCTGAATATGTGAACCATGGTTATATATTACAGCCGTTAAGCAATATACACTATCAGAGCGAGTTTGGGACTTATAGGGGAAGCACATTCAGCAAAGCATTGATTACCGCATTAAGTTTAATAGGCTTATTTCTCTTAATTATTGCCTGCATAAACTTTATAAATCTGGCTACTGCACAGGCAGTAAACCGTTCAAAAGAAGTGGGCGTCAGAAAGGTGTTAGGCAGTAGTAAAAAGCAATTGATTGTTCAATTTTTAAGTGAAACTTTTCTTATTACGTTCGCCTCAGTTGTTATAGCAATAGTATTTGCATTCATTGCATTGCCGGTAATCAACAATCTCTTACAAATATCATTGGAAATACAACTCAGTTTTTCGTTGATTGCATTTTTATTCAGCATAATTATTATTGTTACATTTTTATCAGGCTTCTATCCTGCAATTGTTTTATCGGGATTTAATCCCATCAAAGCCCTGAAAAGTAAATTTACCAGCAATACCGCAGATGGACTTTCTATGAGAAGAGTGTTGGTTGTTTTCCAATTTACAGTTGCACAGACTTTAATTATTGGAACATTAATTGTTGTGAGCCAAATGAATTATTTCCAAAATGCATCTATGGGTTTTGATAAAGATGCAGTCGTTATGGTGCCTACGGCGAACGACAGTGCGCGCCTGTTTAAAACGGATGCATTAAAAACACAATTGCTGCAACTGGCCGGGATAAAAAATGTGAGTCTCAGCACGTTTAGCCCGATGGACAACGCGGCTTGGGACGGTGATTTTAAATTTGATAACGCCGTAAATAAATCAGACTTCAACCCCGATTTTAAATGGGCAGATGCTGATTACTTTAAAACGTATAATATTCAATTCATAGCGGGCAGGCCGTATTACCCGGCTGACACCGTTAGCGGATTTGTGGTGAATGAACTGATGGTGAAAAAATTAGGGTTTAAAAATCCCGAAGATATCTTAGGCAAAAAAATAAATATTTTTGACGGGAACATAATTGCACCTGTTGTAGGAGTGGTAAAAAATTTTAACGGCAACTCGATGAAAAAAGAGATGAAGCCTATAGCGCTTGGTTCATGGAAAATGGTATACCGGTTAATCAACATAAAAATAGAACCGCAACATGCAAAGCAAACATTGGCAGCAATAGAAAAGCTTTGGAACAATACTTATCCTGATTTTGTTTATGAATACCAGTTTCTCGATGATAAGATTGCCAGCTTTTACAAGCAGGAAAACCAGCTCTCACAATTGTATAAAATATTTGCAGGCATTGCCATATTTATTTCCTGTCTTGGCTTGTATGGCTTTGTTTCATTCATGGCAGTACAGCGTACCAAAGAAGTGGGCATTAGAAAAGTATTAGGCGCATCAGTAGTCAGCATCGTTTATTTATTCTCAAAAGAATTTACAGTGCTTATTGGCGTTGCATTTTTAATCGCAACTCCATTAGCTTATTATTTCATGCACCGATGGCTGCAAAATTATGCATACAGAATAGACATCGGTGTTGGAATATTTTTATTAACCATTCTTATTTCTGAAATTATCGCGTGGCTTACTGTTGGCTATCAGGCAATAAAAGCAGCGGTTGCAAACCCGGTGAAGAGTTTGAGAACGGAATGATATCTTTTCCTAAAAATGAATACTTTTAGTAAATGAAAGAATAAATTATAACTTTTTTTTATTAATCGCCTGATGAAATTACCTGGTCCTGGTTGATGGTGACCTGGAAAAAGATGTTTCGATCATCAGGAAAATGGAAATCGTCTTTAAGGATGGTATCGGCTTCAGTTCTAAAAAAATATTCGCTTCCGTGAAAGGGAAATTGGGTTTGGACTAAAAAAGAAGTAGTAAATGTAGAGACAAGCAATTGAGCAATGTGCTCCAGGTTGGAAATACTATAAGAACAAGAGATCAGCCGGAAAGAGCGGCTAAAAGTCTTAGATTTTTCAAAAAATGGTTCGAGATCAGCCCGATAAGGGTCACCTCACCGGTTTCAGGCAAATTCAAGCTCGAATCCGGTTTTTTATTTTGCTGAAACTCTTGTCCGGCGTGTATATTAGCTATGCCTGGAACCTAGTGTATCTTTAATTAAATTACACGGCAAAAAAGAAAATAAATCTAAATCAGTTAGAAAGACACGCTAGTGCAAGAGTGGATTGTACTAACGACAATCGAAAATGTATAATGCAAACCGTCACCGTATCAATGGCAATATTTTTTGGGCACAGAGTCTGATAACATAAATTTGGGTGTTACGGCAGTGTAAACAACATCCCGCAATCATTCAACACACAATAAAGTGATAGAAACCGCACGACTTATTTTGAAACCATTAACTTATGAACAGCTGATAAAATATACTAAATGTGACAACTCATTGGAAGAAGAATTGAACCTCAAAGAAACATCAAGAACTATTTCACCTGAACTCAAAGAGGCTTTTGAGCAAACCATATTGCCGAATGTGGCGGACAAAAGCAAGAACTATTTGTACTCAACACTCTGGACAGCCATTTCAAAAACAGATAATAAAATGGTAGGCGATTTATGCATAGTTGGAGAACCAAATGAAGAAGGAGAAATAGAAATTGGCTATGGAACTTATGAGGAATTTCAGAATAAAGGATTTATGACCGAAATTGTAAGTGGAATAATTGAATGGGCAAAAACACAATCAAAAGTGAAATCAATAATTGCTTCTACAGAAAAATCAAACATAGCTTCTTTTAAGGTTCTTGTAAAAAATATGTTCGTTAAAATAAGCGAAACAGATACGTTATTAAGTTGGCGACTTAAACTAAACAACGTCGACTGATGAGGGGCTTGACGGAAGTACGATCAACAATTTGCAAATCCAGGCATTGGTCGGGGCTGGAGAAATAAGATCACAGACAATTATGACCTGTCTCTGTTAGGCAATAAAAGTTTATTCGCAGAATATTACTGAACGATATGTATAGCGAACCTTTTTCTATGCCTGATCTATGACTTCTTATTATTTGGGTGAAGAATTATGTAAATACAATAACGGGAATGAAAATGATAAAAAAAATATCCTTATGCTTTGTGGTGATATTGCAGGGAGCGATATATGGATTTAGTCAGACTGGTCAGGGCACGCTGCCAAAGCTAATATCTGAGAATGGCCGCCATGCCCTCCTGGTTGATGGAGAGCCTTTCTTTATTCTTGGTGCACAGGCCCACAATTCGAGTGGCTGGCCGTCAATGCTTCGCCAGCTGTGGAACGCCATTGAGGAAGTACACGCAAATACGCTTGAAGTACCCATATATTGGGAACAATTGGAGGCGCGGCAGGGAAAGTTTGATTTTTCCATTGTAGATACGCTGCTAAATCAGGCCAGGGAGCATAAAGCACACCTCGTGCTGTTGTGGTTTGCCACCTGGAAAAATGGGAGCAGTCATTATATGCCGGAATGGATGAAAAGGGAGCCTGAAAAATATCCCAATATAACAGGCAAAGATGGAAGGCCCGTCGATTCACCATCACCAAATATAACTGCTACAATGGAAGCAGATGTGAATGCTTTTGCGAACCTAATGAAGTATTTGAAGAAAGCTGACGAGCAGCATACGGTGATTTTGATTCAGGTTGAAAATGAATCCGGTTCATGGGGTAGTGTGAGAGATTATTCCCCCAAAGCGCAAAAATTATTTGAGGGTGCGGTCCCGGCCGACTTGCTAAAACCCGGGATACTCAAGGCATTACATGTTCCCATTGTTTCAGAAGGTTCATGGCAAAAAGTTTTTGGGGAAAGGGCCGACGAATATTTTCAGGCCTGGTCGGTTGCCCGTTTTATCGGAGAGGTTGCTGCAGGAGGCAAGGCGGAATATGCATTGCCGATGTATGTGAACGCTGCATTGCGCGATCCACTCACAAACCCCAGTGCCGCTAATTATGAAAGCGGAGGTCCCACGGATAATGTAATTCCGATATGGAAGGCGGCTGCGCCGGCCATTGATCTCCTCGCTCCGGATATTTATCTTTCAGGGAGTGAAAGAACAATGAAAGTAATCGACTTGTATGATCGCCCCGATAATGCCCTTTTTGTGCCGGAGCTTGGCTGGAGTGAGGACAGAGTGAAATATCTGTATGAAGTAATGGCCCGTGGAGGTATTGGGTTTTCACCATTTGGAATTGATGACAATGGAAGGGGTTCCCTTCAGACTGAAATTTCCTTACGCCTTGCACCCTTTGCACAGGAATATGTCATGGCCGCTCCGATGATGAGGGAACTCGCGAAATGGGGTTTTGAAGGAAAAATAAAAGCGGTTGTTGAACGTGATGATCACGCGGATCAAACGATTGATCTGGGTGTTTGGCAGGCCGTTATATCATTTGGTGCAGGAGAAAGGAAAGCATCTGAAAAAATAAATATCCAACCAAACGGCAAACTGATCATTGTGCAATTGGATGTAAATAAGTTCATCCTGATCGGTACGCTCTGTCGTATTACTTTCCATCCTGTTGATAAATACGCGGGGAGAGCCTGGCAATATCTGAAAGTGGAGGAAGGCAGGTATGACAACGGAATCTTCAAATCGCGGCGTACTCTGAATGGGGATGAAACTGACTGGGGAGGCCCGCGTTTTGGCGCAGCACCCATTGTATTGCAAACCGAATTGATATTACGTTGACTTTACCGTCAATCAGTCAACCGGCGAATCTCTGATCACGTTTTCTATTTCACAGCTATTGATGTCGCATCATCCCTTGTTTAAGGTGCTATAAAAGTGGATTCCGGAAGGTTTTTTGTTTGATAACTGATCAGATTACCAACAGTCGATCCTTCCTTCCATTTCACAACAATTCCAGTTGCCCCGGCCTCCAGCAATTTCTTTGCAAGAAAGCTACCCTGAGGATAATATAAATACACACCTGAATAATAAACATTGGAGATACCCAGGTCTTTTGTAATCCAAATATCCTTTTCCCCCGCATTAGGCGTTTTGACTTTAGGATTGGTTATTTTCATAATAAAATGAATGCAGGAGTAATTTCCGATTTTTTCCGGGCCAAGATTTTGAACAAAAACTTCAGACCCCATTTTTTTTATCATGTCTCCGGCAATATCTGCCTGTGATAAAGATATCGTGGAAACCGTGTTCGTTTTAGCATTCAAACGCGTGACTGTTTGTTTATCAAAATCATAAAAAATTATGTTCTGATCTTTTGCAGCAGCCGTATCAGGCTGTCCATTCCTTTCTGGCGTATTCCTTGATTCGATCCGTGCTTTTAATTTGGATTCGTATATTGTCGTTACTACTTTACCCTTTGAAATGTCATTGGAATAGTCATCTTCATAATTCAAAACGCCCGTAAACTGAGCAAAGGAATTTTGTAAAAAACCAGTCAGTAAAAAGAAAAAAATCACTTTTTTCATATATACAGATTTTGCCTATTAAATGTACATTTTTTTCCCTTTCCGCCATTTTTGCCACGCACCGGTGGACCATAATGACAGGAAGATAAGAACGAACTGAAACGGTAATCGAAGCCAGCGTTTTAAGTCGGAAACCAATCCAAATCCATTTCTATGTTCTACCAGTTGAGCAATATTACCTGGAAAAACTAAAACGAAAAAAGCCGCTGCGATCCAGCCTAATTTGATACGTTGTTTGACGAATAAGATTAAGGAAACTCCAAGTAATATTTCTACAATGCCGGATAAAACGACAACCAGGTCAGGATTCATCGGCAGCCACGAAGGCACTTGTGCCTGAAACGCGTGTCTTGAAAAACTAAGGTGACCGGTTCCGGCTAAAATCAGAAAAAGGCCAAGCAGGATACGCACGGTTGTCTGACCAGGAATTGGTTTATTCATGATCTCCATTTTCTATCTCCTTCAATACTCTCCCGAACACGGTACATGGTGATCTTACGGATTAACTGTAGTGGCAGCGGTTTCTCCAGTGGAAATTGAATCGATGTTTTAGCTGTAGTAAATTTTGCGAGACTTTTCGCAAATGCTTTTACTACTGGTGGCGTAGGGTAGAAGCCGATATGATGCTTGAAGACAGCAAATGTGACCAGTATTCGCTGGTAACTGAATGCAGGCATACCCCATTTCAGACTTTCTTTGGCTTCGGGGGCAGCTGCATTAATACATGCACGCATTTTATGTAATTTCTGCCGAGCTTCCCTGGGGGCAGCTTCAATATATTCGGTAATATTTTCAGGTCTCTTTTTTTTTGAGATCATTGTTTTATTTTCTATACTAAAGCAAAATGCGGGCCCACCTATCCTAAGGCCAGCCAACACCCGGCGCAGGCACCTGAATGGTTTGTACCTGACCAGTTCGCGGCGAGTCATTCATCTTATCAAAACCATGCCACTCTGCCGACATCATGAACAGCGTTCGTCTGTCCTTGCCACCCAGCATGCAGGCGAAGCACCCGCGATCAAGGTTTATCGTTTGCAGTACTTCACCGCCCTCCCGAACGCGTACGCAACGTTTATTGGGAACATCTCCGTACCAAATGGCGCCTACCTCATCCATGCAAATACCATCGGGCACAGCATCGACGAGATCAGCCCACACCCGCCGGTTCGACAGGCTTCCATTTCGGGCAATATCGAAAGCAGTAAGCCTCTTGCCAAAAGACTCCGCGATGATCAGCGTTGAGTTATCGGGAGTAATCGCCATGCCGTTAGGAAAGGCGATGCCATCGGCCACCTGCCGGGCAGACCCATCGGGAGTAACCAGAGCGATGATTCCCGGGCCGCCGTTGATATAAGTGTTGCCAAGACCATCCACAACAATCTCGTTCCATCCAAGTTCGGTTAGGCCTCTCAGATCGGCGTGGGTTGACAGTGAGCCGTTTGATTCCAAACACAGGAGAAGACCCTCGCGCCCTGAAACAAGGAGCAAGCGTCCATCTGGCAGCCAGTCGATGCTGAATGGAAATGATGGCATTCGGACAATTATTTCACTCTTTCCCTTGAGATCAACGGCAATTACCTCTTGCGCGACCCAGTTCGAGAACCATAAACGGTCATTATGCCATCGCGGCGATTCACCGAACGCGAGGCCGGTCATCAGGGTTTCAATTTCAGGCGTCTCTCTATTAAGTTTCATTTTGTTTACATTATTGCCCGCCGTCAGCTGATTGGCTATAACTGATGACAATCGAAGGTTACCCATTTGGACAAATTCAATAAAGTTATTTGTAGGACCCATTTAATTATCCTTAACATGCTTTGACATTTTAAAAATACTTTTCAGATCATGTCCAATTACCTTAACCCGAATTGATATATATATATAATTCATAAATTCAATAATTATTTAAAAAAACAAAATGAGAAAATTAATCGTTTTTAATCATATCACGCTTGATGGGTATTTTGTTGGCGAGAAAGGTGACTTCAGCTGGGCACGAATCGGTAACGACGATGCGGAGTATTCGGCATTTGTAGCAGATAATGCAAGAGGTGAAGGCCAGTTACTATTCGGCAGAATCACCTATGAGCTCATGGCGAGCTATTGGCCAACGGCAATGGCAGACCAACATGATCCCGTAGTTGCCAAAAGGATGAATAGTATGCAGAAAGTTGTGTTTTCGAAAACACTGGATCAGGCTTTGTGGAGCAATACAAAGCTGGTGAAGGGCGACATCGTATCGGAAATTCGAAAAATGAAGAATGAACCCGGGCCCGATATGACGATTTTTGGGAGCGGCAGTATAATCTCTCATTTGGCGCCGGAGGGTGTGATCGATGAGTACCAAATGGTGGTGGATCCTGTAGCTTTGGGCAAGGGGAGGACTATGTTCGAGGGTATCAAAGAGAAGCTAACTCTTAAACTGACAAAGACGAGGACTTTTAATAATGGGAAAATCTTCCTGTGCTATGAGCCGGCAGCATAAATCATGTTGGTCAGGATGTTCGCGCGTGATATTGGCTGAAAATAAATGAATACTTATATTAATATGGGAACCTTAAAACTGAAATATGTTGTATTAAATGCAACAATTCTTTTTATTGTCACCTGTATATTAGAAATGACTCTGCACGAATTTGGACATTTTTTTGCATCAATAGCTGTTCATGCAAAAGGGATTTCTATTCATCATAACTATGTTTCTAATATCGACGAAGGATTAGCTCTCAAAAGTATATTGTTTATTAAAGGTGCAGGTCCGTTGGTAAGCTTGATTATTGGGATAGGATTTCATTTAGCCTGTTCTGAACAGAAAAAACGAAATTTTACCTTTCTATTCAAACTCTATATGGCTCTATTTGGCTACATAGGCTTTTTTGGATATTTGATGATCGCGCCAATTTTCACAGGCGGAGATACGGGTTATATTTGTTCGGCACTAAAATTTCCTATCTGGCTGACAATAGGTATTGCTATTGCAGGGGCCATACTATTATACTTATTAGTCAGAAATCTGATGAAATATTTTGTGGAAATGGGATCAAAAGAAATACTTGAAAAAAAAGAATCAAGGATTTCATTTGTTCACTCTTTGGTATTATTACCTGTCTTATTGGGAATACCTTTCACGACATTGTTGAATCTGCCGATTGTGGCACTAATAAGTTTAATAGCACCGATTTGTAGTCCATTTACTTTATTGTGGGACTATAGCAATGCACTGCATAAAAATTATGATCTAAAAACAACGAATGATAATTTTGACAGACTAAACAAGTTGAATTTTATACTGATTATTTTATTAATAATTACAATAATCTACAATAGAATACTTGTAAAAGGGATTTATTACAACTAAAATAAATCGAACTATTTCCCTGTAATTCTTTGCGACTTTGGACGTAACCGGCAAATACAATAAAAGATAACAGCATGGAATCAATCTTTCTGATGTCTCTTCTTAAGCATTTCAATCCCCTGGTCCTGGAATTCCTTTGCCAGCGTAAAGAGTACGCTGGTGGACCAGGCAAAAGTCAGCAGACCGGTGATCGAGATCATGCCTTCCAGCAACCGCCAGTGCAGCGGCAGATTGAATTTGCTGCCAACTGTCGTGTATTCGTTCAGAGAGAAATAAAACGAGAGGCTGGCATTCGGAAAACTGCCCTGCCAAAGAAAGAAAATGGACCAGACCATCACCTCGGAAAGATGCACGAGAATGATCAAAAAGCTTGCAAAAATGACCGGCCAAAGTCCTGATATAAGACTTTTCTTTGTCCCGAACCTTTGTTTTATGGAACGGTTGACCCGGAGGATCCAGAGCATGCCAAGTCCATGTATACCCGTGCTAATAGCCACCAATAGTCCACCCCACAAGATTTCTTCAAAGGAAATGATATAGGTCGGTTCAATTTGTAGAAAATTCATGAATTGGGTGGTTTTAAGTGACGGTATTTAAAGTTACTGCCTTCTTCTCTTTCGATGAAGTTGAGTTTATGAATTCTCTGATTGGTTTAGCTGCCTGGTCACTCGCCTTTGAATTCATTTATCCTATAAATTTGCAATTAACATCATCTAAATCTGAAAAATCATGTTAAACTGGAATGACGTCCTGAATTTTGCAGGCAAAGGCAATCCTGTGCCTGATAAAAGGGTTGAAAAATCCGAAGAGGAATGGAAAAGGATCCTGACTCCGGACCAGTTCAGGATCACCCGCAAGAAAGGAACTGAAGCCAAATTCAGCGGTGAACTCTGCAGCCTTTATGAACCCGGGAAATACAATTGCGTATGTTGCGACAGCGAGCTTTTCGACTCGGGGATAAAATATGATTCCAAAACCGGCTGGCCAAGCTTTACGCAGCCCATTAAAGAAAATGCAATTAAATACGCCAGGGACAATTCTTATGGATCTGCACGCATAGAGGTATTGTGCAATACCTGTGATGCACATCTTGGACATGTGTTCCCGGACGGCCCGGCTCCGAGCGGCCTGCGGTATTGTATCAATTCCGAGTCCTTAAAGCATATCGTAGGGGAGTTAAAAACCTGAAATTGTCGCCATGCCAGAATTGCCAGACGTAGAAGTTTTTTCAAAAAACCTGGATGCAATCTTTGCTAATAAGAAGATCGTAAAGGTAAAGGTTGTCAATGGAAAGAAACTACCTGACACCGCACAGGCATTGTCAAAAAACCTGGAGAGTAAGCAACTTAAAAGGATCTATCGATCCGGAAAAGAATTTCGTTTTGAATTTGCAGATGGAACGCTGCTCGGGCTTCACCTGATGCTGACCGGTGACCTGTTTGTATTTGATAAAAAAAATGACCATCCTTCAACGGTTGTGGAACTCTATTTCGACGGGGATAAGAACCTGGCTCTGACCGACCGGATGAGAAATGCTTACATCAAATTGAATCCGGTGGATAAGGATGGAGTGGACGCGCTGGAGCTGGATTTTAAATATCTCAAAAACATATTTAACCGGAAAACAGCAATCAAGAATATTTTACTGGATCAGGATCTGATCCGGGGAATTGGCAATGGCTATTCAGATGAAATACTATGGGAAACCAGCATCTCTCCCTATTCCATTGCATCGGCTATACCAGATGAAAAAATCAGGGAGCTTGTGAAAGTCATTCCTAAAGTCTTACGAGAAGCAACGGGCAAAATTAATAAAGCGTACCCCGGCCGGATAAACGATGAGGTTAAGGAGTTTTTGAAAATTCACCGGAAAGTAAATGCAAAAAGTCCGACCGGCAGACCCATACAAATTGATGAGAAAGGCAATCGTAAGACCTATTATACGGATGAGCAGATACTATATAAGCCTAAAGCTTAAAGCCGAAACACATTAGTAAAAATAGTGACAGGTCTATTTAGATTTTCCAATCCACAATCTTGTTCACCCATTCTTCCTTATAGGGCGCAGTGACCTTGATATAATTATCTGTAAAACCTTCCATCATCGCTTTGTCACGGCTCCTCTCGAAGAGCACTTTGCGAGTTTGTCCACTGTGTTGTGCGGTAAACCATTGTGATTTCTGAAAGGAAAGATTTCGTAAGACCTTATTTCTTTCGTTTCGGACCGAAACGGGAACCACTGGTTTCATTCCGATCGCCCGGGTATTTTCTCTCTCCGAGTAGGTAAATACATGCAGGTAAGACAGGTCCAGGGCATGTAGGAAATCCCGGGATTCTTTGAAATCGTCGTCCGTTTCACCGGGGAAACCCACAATCACGTCGGCTCCGATGGCCGCGTGGGGCATCCGTGTTTTAATGCGTGCCACCCGATCTGCATATAGTTCGCGCAGGTACCTTCGCCGCATGAGCGCAAGTATTTTGTTACTGCCGCTTTGTAGTGGTATATGAAAATGGGGCATGAAGCGATCGCTGTTTGCTACCAGTTCAATGATTTCATTATTGAGCAGATTGGGTTCAATGGAAGAAATCCGGAAACGGGGCATTTCATTTACCTGATCCAGTACACGGGTAAGTTCAAGAAAATTTTCGTATTTTATTTTGGATTCAGCGTCCGTTTTTCCAAAATCGCCCAGGTTCACACCCGTTAAAACAACTTCCTGAATCCCTTTTGCAGCCAGAACCCGCACGTTTTCCAACACGTGGGAGAGACTGTCACTCCGGCTTTTACCGCGGGCCAGGGGAATGGTACAGAAACTACATTGATAGTCACATCCATCCTGCACTTTCAAAAATGCACGGGTGCGGTCGTTGAAGGAATATCCATCCTGGAAATCCTGCACCAGGTCAATGTCGCAGCTGCAGATTTTTGCTGAGTCCCCCTTTACCAAATCCCGTATATGGGAAACCATATTGAATTTTTCCGCGGCTCCCAGCACCAGGTCCACACCGGGAATTCCCGCAATCTCTTTGGGTTTCAGTTGGGCATAACAGCCAGTGATCACCACAAAGCTTTCGGGTGATTTGCGCTGGATCTGCCTTACCAGATACCGGCATTCCCTGTCTGCGTTTTCAGTTACCGAACAGGTGTTGATCACATAGACATCTGCCGGGGAATCAAAAGGTTTTTTCTCAAAACCTTCTTTCTCCAGGAGCCGGGAAATCGAAGATGTTTCGGAGAAATTGAGCTTACAGCCCAGTGTATGAAATGCAACGGTTTTTGGCCCTGTCATAAGGCCGCAAAGATAATATCATTCAGTAATTATGCCTGTAACTTTAATCTATGCGTAGGATACCCTTCCTTATACTGATTTTTACTTTATTTATAAACTGTCATGCCCGGTTACCGGAACCGGAAAAAAACGGTCCCTCAACGGGGGTTTCCAGCCATGAGCCCTTTGATCCGCGCGGCCAGCTCGTCTTCACCAAACACGCCCGTTGCCGCATGGATTGCAGGCATATCACCGAGAAGGAAATCCATGAAATACTGAATAATGGAACCATCAATTATGGGAAAAGTGAGCCGGATGGAAAACCGGATTCCAAATGGGCTGTAGAAGGATTTACGAATGAAAGACAGCATTTGCGCATTGTCGTTGCGCCGGAAGGTGAAAAACTGATCATCGTAACCTGCATTGAACTCGGGGTGGAATGGAGCTGTCATTGTAATTAAAGGCTAATTGGCTACTTTCGGATAATTGTCAATTGTCAATTGTCAATTGTTAACGCTGAAATCAATCAGGCTGATGAATGGCAAATGTTTAAATTATTCTATACTCCCGTTAACAATTAACAATTAACAATTGACAATTAAGATGAAGGGTTTTCTCAGTAAAATATACACAATATACGCCCTGTTCTGGTTTGCTTTTTTCACCCTTCTTGCTTTCCCCCTGGTCATTATTTTTTCTTTTTTTGGAAAACGCAGGGGTGGCAACCTGATCTGCGGTATGGCCTGGATCTGGGCGGATTGCTGGTACTTTCTCCTCGGCATCCGGCATGAAAATATACTTGAATCACCATACGACCCCGAACAGAATTATATTTTCCTGGTCAATCATATTTCTTATATGGACATCCCCTGTCTTTTCAAAGCCATCCGAAAGCAGCCTTTCCGGGTGCTGGGCAAGGAAGAAATTAAGAAGATCCCCGTTTTTGGTTTCATCTATAGTCGGGGGGCCGTCATGGTGGACCGGGGTAGTACCCAACGACGGGCAAAAAGCGTAAGGACATTAAAATCTCTATTAAAACATCATATTTCCGTGGGGATTTTTCCTGAAGGCACTTTTAATGAAACCGGTAAACCGCTAAAAGCATTTTATGATGGAGCATTCAGGATTGCTATTGAAACCCAGACATCGGTAAAACCCGTATTGTTCCTGGATAACTACAACCTGTTAAACTATCATGAACTACTTAGTTTAAAACACGGAAAATCGAGGGCTGTTTTTCTGGAAGAAATAAGTCCGGAAGGCTATAGCTTACAGCAGATTGCCCTTTTCAAACAAAAAGTCTTTACCATCATGGAAAACAAACTGAAAGCTTATCGGGCCTCCTGGATTCAAAATCCGGAAGAATAAACTTAAGTGCTCCCTGGTTGTTTATTCATATAATCAGAAAAATATTGTACGCAGAAATCATCATACCACTGGCGCTTCCAAAAAACTACACCTGGCAGGTTCCGGATGAATTGCTGGAAGGCCTTCAGCCCGGGTCCCGAGTGGAAGTTTCGCTTAAAAACAAAAAATACGCGGGCATAATAAAAAAATTTGTAACTGAAAAACCAGAAGCGTTTGACCCCAGGCCGATAGAAAGCGTATTGGACAACGAACCGCTGATCTATAAGGAGCAACTGGAACTTTGGGTTTGGATCGCGCAGTACTATATGTGTTCGGAAGGCGAAGTGATGGCTGCCTCCCTGCCCGCGCATTTTAAACTGAGCAGTGAAAGTACCCTGGTTTTCAATGAACAGTTTGGTGACGATTTTTCATCCCTTGACCACGATGAATATCTCGTCGCCGAAGTTTTATTGTTAAAAAAAGAATTGAAAATACCGGTTGTTCAGGAAATCCTTCATGGCGGCGCCGTATATCCTGTGGTGAAAAGACTTATTGATAAATCCGTTTGTTATGTATATGAATCTTTAAAAGAATTGTATAAACCGAAAACGGAAACCTATATTACCTTACATCCGGACTATGCGGCGGAAGACAAACTGGAAGCGCTGTTGAACCAGGATAAACAATGGCAACGGGCGGAAAAGCAAATGGAATTACTGCTTGCTTTTTTACATATTCAAAAAACCGAACCGGAAGTTTCCCGATCCGCCTTGCTGAAAAAATCCGGCGCGAGTGATGCTCAGCTAAAAGCGCTGATCACAAAAAGAATTCTGGTGGCTGAACAACGTCCGGTTGGCCGCCTACGCGTGTTGCCACGGAATATTCATATTCCCTTTGAATTGTCACCCGCCCAGGAAACCACGCTGACTCAAATCCGAAAAACATTTGAAACTAAGGGTGTGTGCCTGCTGCATGGATATACGTCCAGCGGGAAAACGCAGGTTTATATTAAACTGATTGAGCAACAATTGCTGGAAAACAAACAGGTCCTTTACCTGGTTCCGGAGATCGCACTGACTTCTCAGATCGTGCGCAGGCTGCAGTCCCATTTTGGCGGCTATCTGGGCATTTATCACAGCCGGTTCAATCAGAATGAACGTTTTGAGATCTGGAACAAAGTGCGTAAGGGCGAGATCAAGATTTTGCTTGGTGCCCGATCGGCATTATTTCTTCCCTTTACCGATCTGTCTCTTATTATCGTGGATGAGGAGCACGACAGTTCCTATAAGCAACAGGATCCGGCACCGCGTTATCATGCCCGCGATACCGCTATTTATTATGCCTCCCTTTTTAAGGCGAAGACGCTGTTGGGCAGCGCAACCCCATCGGTTGAAAGTTATTATAATGCGGTTTCGGGGAAATACGGCCTGGCGGAACTCTTGGAAAGATACGGGCAGGTATCCATGCCCGTTATACAGCTTATCGATACAAAGAAATTTTTCCAGAAAGATGGGTCCAAAGTGATCTGTACCCCGGCACTGCAGGAAGCCATTCAGGATTCTCTGGATCATAAAAAGCAGGTCATCCTTTTCCGCAACCGTCGTGGTTATTCTCCGTACCAGGTTTGTAAATTCTGCGGATGGATACCCCAATGCAAAAATTGTGATGTCTCCTTAACCTTTCACAAACTGACCAACAAACTGCTATGCCATTATTGCGGAACTTCGTACCCTCCCGTAAATACCTGCGCAGCCTGTGGCAATCATGAATTTATTCAAAGGAATTTCGGAACCGAGAAAATTGAAGAGGAATTGGAATCCTTGTTCCCAGATGCCCATATCGCGCGAATGGATATGGACAGCGTTCGTGGAAAAACTGCGCACGACATGCTCATCAAACAATTCGAACAACAACGTGTGGACATCCTGGTCGGCACACAGATGGTGGTGAAGGGACTTGATTTTGATCACGTGGACCTGGTCGGGATTCTGGACGCAGACAGCCTGCTGAATTTTTCTGAATTCAGGGTAAATGAAAGGGCCTTTCAGTTGATGGAACAGGTGAGCGGCCGTGCCGGAAGGAGGGATGGAAAGGGCAGGGTGTTGATCCAGGTTGCCAATACCAGGCATCCCGTTTTGCAATGGGTCGCGGATCATGATTATAACGCCTTTTATACCCAGGAATCGGCTGCCCGTCAGCAATTCTTTTATCCCCCTTTTTCGCGAATTATCCGGATCACGTTTAAACATAAGATCCGGGATATTGTACATGATGCGGCCTCTCTTTTTGCTTTACACCTGCATAAGGAATTCGGAAAATATTTAGCCGGACCGGGAGAGCCCGTCATTGCCCGCATCCGGAATCAATATATCATGGAACTGATGCTGAAACTTCCAAAGGATGGCGGTATCATCGCATTGGCGAAACAGGTGATCCAGCAGCAAAAGGCGATTTTGCAGAATGACAGAAAGTTTAGATCTGTTACCGTGGTACCGGATATTGATCCGGTTTAGTTATTAAATTTGTTTATGCCTACTCAAAAAAATATTTCGCTACTGCCTTACAATAGTTTTCGCCTCGAAGTGAATGCGGCTGAATTTGCGACCGTGAAATCCACAGATGAGCTTCAGAAAATTCTGAATAATAATGAACCGGTGCTTGTTCTTGGCGGGGGCAGTAATATTTTATTGACCAGGAATGTAGATGGACTGGTCTTGCTGGTAGCGATCCTTGGCATTGACGAAGTGAAAGAAGACGGAACACATGTTTACGTAAGGGCTGGGGCAGGAGAGAACTGGCACGAATTCGTGCAGTATGTAATAAAAAGAAACTGGGGAGGGATCGAAAATCTTTCACTGATCCCGGGAAAGGTGGGTGCCGCACCTATTCAGAATATCGGAGCTTATGGGGTGGAACTCAAGGATGTTTTTTATGAACTGGAAGCCTATGACCGGAAGGAGAAAAAAGTTTACTCGTTTGGTGTCAACGACTGCCGGTTCGATTATCGCGACAGTATTTTCAAATCCACCGAAAAGAACCGTTATATTATTTTAAACGTAACTTTTATTTTAAATAAAAACCCGGTATTAAATACGAATTATGGAGCGATCCGGGAAGAATTAAAAAAAATGGGTGTCCGGTCGCCGGGCATTCAGGATGTTTCGCAAGCTGTTATCAATATCCGGCGTTCTAAACTGCCCGATCCGGCAATAATAGGAAATGCAGGAAGTTTTTTTAAAAACCCGGTCATTGACCAGACGCTTTTTCTTTCTCTTTCCGACAAGTATCCTGAAATGCCGGCCTATCCGCATGAGGATCAATCCGTCAAGCTGGCAGCTGGCTGGCTGATCGAACAATGTGGCTGGAAGGGTTACCGAAAGGGCGATGCCGGTGTGCACACAAACCAGGCACTCGTACTGGTAAATTATGGCAAAGCGACCGGCAGGGAAATTTTCGAGCTCAGTGAAAAAATCTCTTTATCCGTTCACAAGAAATTCGGCGTTCAACTTGAAAGAGAAGTAAACGTATTTTGATTATTAATTATTGATTATTGATTATTGATTATTGATTGTGTTATGAAAGAGAACCTCGTTAAGAGTAAGAGTTTTGCTTTTGCCATTCGCATTGTTAAACTGTACAAGTTCTTGCAATTCGAAAAGAAAGAATATATAATATCAAAACAAATTCTGAAAAGCGGAACCAGCGTCGGAGCATGTGTA
>Ga0209863_10000055_pt1 | contig 66674 bp, 56 predicted proteins | sample OrgsoiDNA2013046_FD_185796 | JGI IMG/M metagenome (GOLD analysis project Ga0209863, IMG submission 185796) | Permafrost soil microbial communities from the Arctic, to analyse light accelerated degradation of dissolved organic matter (DOM) -... | ecosystem: Environmental > Terrestrial > Soil >...
TTCCAGAGGCTGGCGCATAACTTCCAGAACGTTGCGCGGAAATTCCGGAAGCTCATCGAGAAACAAGACGCCGTTGTGGGCCAATGACACTTCTCCCGGGCGCGGAATGATTCCACCGCCGATCAGCCCAGCGTCTGAGATTGTGTGATGAGGAGCACGAAACGGCCTTACACCGACCAGACCAGAGGTCGTATCCAGCACACCAGCCACGCTGTGAATCTTTGTGGTTTCGAGCGCCTCTTCAAATGTCAGCGGAGGAAGAATGCCCGGAATGCGCTTGGCCAGCATGGTCTTGCCGGAACCCGGAGGTCCAATCATCAGGATGTTATGCCCACCGGCGCTGGCAATCTCCAACGCCCGCTTGGCAGTGAATTGTCCGCGCACTTCCTTGAAGTCCGACGCGGAAACAATTTCACCACCCAGCATCTTGGCCGTATCCACTTTCACTGACTGTATGCCGTTGCCGTTGTTTAACAGGTTTACCACTTCCACCAGCGACTTCACCGAATAAACATTCACGCCGGAGACCACGGCAGCTTCACGCGCATTCACTTCAGGAACAATGAGATTGGGAATCTTTTTCGCTCGTGCTGCAACGGCAATCGGCAATGCGCCCCGAACCCCGCGCAAGCCGCCATCCAGTGAGAGTTCGCCAACCATCACAAAATCGGTCAGCTCTTTCTTGATCAGGCCGCCATATGCGCCCAGGATGCCCATCGCCATCGGCAGGTCAAAACCAGAGCCTTCCTTCTTAATATCCGCGGGAGCCAGATTGATCGTGATGGTTGTTGGCGGGACTTCGTATCCGCAATTGCGCAGCGCAGCGCGAATGCGCTGGCGGCTTTCCCGGACCGCCGCATCCGGCAGGCCCACAGTCTGAAAGTTGTCCTCAGGCGCGCGGTTCGGACTCACATCCACTTCCACCTCAATGATATTCGCGTCGATGCCGTACACCGCTGCGCTCTGCGTTTTAAACAGCATGCTTTCTCTTTTCCTTTGCCTCCGCTGGATTCTAACAAGACTCGGGAAATTTCAATAGAGCATCAATCAATTGATCCAAACGCCCGAATCGGGGCCAGCCAGCACCATGATTCATGCTCGCGGACGTGCCCTTTTGCCCGAATCTCACTGTTACCGAAGTGTATGTTTCCATTGAATCCACGCGCCTTTGAAAGTACTATCTGAAGTCTCTTCTCTCGCCCGGAGCTGAAAATCGGGATGCGATGGAAATGCAAGTCCAATCCCGTCTCCGGGTAATGATGAACCATACGAACAACGATTTCGAGATAATCGCAGGCGCTCAGGAGCTTTATGCACAAAATGCCATTCAGCAGGAGAAAGTCGACGCGGTATCACTGCAAGGGTGGTGTGGAAATGCGGCTGAGCCAGGGCGTACCCGCAATCTTCGGGAACCTCACTGACATCAGCCTGCAAGGCTGCTATGTGGAAAGTCAGGAGCCTCTGCCGGTGGGCAACGAACTGGTTTTCATGCTCAAGGTCGGCGATACACTCATTCGCGGACGCGCTTGCGTCAAAGCCTCGCATCATGCTGTGGGTATGGGTCTCGAGTTTGTTCGCCTGGCTTCCGAGGATCAACAGAAACTGGACTTCCTGGTGGGCACACTCGCGGGCGAGCAGGACATGCGACCGAAGGAGAAGCAGTCCATTGTTCCGGAAGATCCCATCCATATACCGGCGCAATTGACCACACCGCGCCCAGTAAGCGCAAGTTTTTCCGGAGCTGCTGTGCGGATGTCGACTCCATCTGCGCCCGCCGCTCCAGCAACCAAATCCAATATGAATTCTCTTTCCCAACGCATTGCTGAATCTGTAAATGACCTAAACGACCTGGAGCAGGAACTGGTCAAGGAACGTGTTGACCCGCGTTTGCTGGCGCAGTTTCATGACGCCATTGGCCACATCCGCCAAACAGCTTGGACGCTGCAACAATGGGTTGACCTGGAAAGCAAGGGTGGTGACCCGTTTGAGGTACTGCCTCAGCTGGAAGGCGAGCGCATGCAGATGCTGGGCAAACTCGCCCATAACGTGACCGCTGACATCGATTCAACCAGCATCAACCATTTCACGCTGGGCGTTTCTGAACTTTATGAAACCATCCAGCATCTCTATCGTCGCCTGCACAGGATGCTCGTGGATGAATCCGGCGGTTAACTTCTGCACTTATCTCGTCCTTTTAACTTTTGGTATCCGCCAGCACGAGGTGCAGCAGGCATTTCGTGTGCGCGATAACGAATCTGATCCTATTGGAAATCGTGGGCGTCCACGGGGTGGAGCAGGCATTTATGCCTGCGATAAGGGATCTGAAAGGATCGGCTTCAGCCGCTGAGGTAAACGTTGCCCATCCGTTGAACGGGACTTACTCATTCGCAAGCGAGAATACTCCTAAAAAAGAATGCCGCGACTCTGATTCCTCATCGCGGCAATTTGTCTTTGCAAGAAGACGCTAGCGCCGCTCAACCGCCAGCGCTACTGAGTTGCCGCCACCCAGACATAGCGCCGCAATACCTCGCTTGCCATTTCGGCGGATCAGCTCATACATCAGCGTAACCAGCACGCGGCATCCGCTCGCGCCAATCGGATGGCCCAGCGCCACCGCTCCGCCATTCACGTTCACTTTTTCCGGGTCGATGCCAAGCTCCTTGATCACGGCCACAGATTGCACCGCGAAGGCTTCGTTGATCTCGTACAGATCAACTTCGTCCGGCTTCCATCCAGTCTTGGCCCAGATTTTGCGAATGCCATCCACTGGCGCCATCATCACCCACTCCGGCGCAACACCACTGGTTGCCTGCGCCACCACATGGACCATCGCGTCCGCACCAAGTTTTTTTGCGTTTGCCGCTGATGTGACCACCACCGCCGCCGATCCGTCATTCATCGTGGAAGCGTTTCCGGCCGTCACTGTTCCATCTTTCTTGAATACAGGCTTCAGATTTCCCAGAGCCTGTGCGGTAGTATCGGCCCGAGGTCCTTCGTCTTTATCAAAAATTACAGGAGCTTCACCTTTTTTCCTCGCCGGCAACTCCACGGGCAGCACCTGGCTCTTGAAGCGGCATTCACTCCACGCCTGCACCGCCTTGCGGTGTGAGCTGACCGCAAATTCGTCCATCTGGGCGCGCGTGACGCCGTACTTCTCCGCCACATTTTCACCCGTCATGCCCATGTGGTAGTTGTTGTAAATGTCCCAGAGACCGTCATTCACCACAGAATCGATGATTTGAGCGTTTCCCAGCCTGTAACCTTTGCGGGCCTGCGGCAGTAGATAAGGTGCATTGGTCATTGACTCCATGCCGCCTGCAACCACAATCTCCGCATTACCGGTCTGGATGGCCTGCGTCGCCAGAGCTACTGCCTTTAGTCCTGAACCACAAACCTTGTTGATGGTCATGGCGCCCACTTCGGGAGAGAGGCCGCCGTTCAATGCCGCCTGTCGCGCCGGGTTCTGCCCCAGCCCCGCGGACAACACCAGCCCCATGATGCATTCATCCACCTGCTCTGGTTTGATCTTCGCGCGCTTCACCGCCTCACGCACGGCGATGGCGCCGAGTTGCGGCGCTGAAAAACTCTCCAGTGCGCCCTGGAATTTCGCGATGGGCGTGCGTACCCCGCTGATGATGACTACGTCTTCCATAAAATCTCCCTTAGTGCGAATGCAAACCTTTCATTATAAGATGAGGACGGGCGCGAAAGCGCTCCACATTCTATGACAAATGAATCCCAATCCACGCCGGTGGCGTTCGATCCCAATACCGGCCAGCCAGTAGCATCTCTGCCCACTACGCCTGACAAGCCGGGGAAAAATTTATTAGCGCCCGTCTGGCACACCATCATGATCGTTGCGGTACTGCTGCTCAATTCTTTTTTAACCGCGCGTATCACCTCCGGTTTGAGCCCTAAGGACATCACCGCGGTCTCAGAAAAAGGCCGCATCCTCCAATATTCCTTCACCATAATGGTGGAACTCATACTCCTGGCCCTCGTCGTTTGGGGCTTGCGCATGAAGGGGAAAAAGCTTTCCGAACTCATTGGCGGTCGCTGGCCCAACCCCGAAGCATTCCTGATTGATGTACTGATTGCTGTGGGATTCTGGATCGGTGCTTACATGGTGCTGGTAGGACTCGGATATTTACTGGGACTTGCCAAGGGATCACAGATGGCAGATGCCAAGCGGCTCGCTCAGATGCTGGGTCCGCAATCGACCACCGGCCTGATTATCTGGGTTGCACTGAGTTGTACTGCGGGATTTGTGGAAGAAGTTCTTTTCCGCGGCTATCTCCAGCGTCAATTTGCCGCACTCAGCGGCAACGCGATCGTCGGGCTCATCTCTTCCGCCATCATTTTTGGTTGCGGCCACGGTTACGAAGGTACCCGGCGCATGGTGCTCATTGCAGTCTTCGGCGCCATGTTCGGGATCCTCGCTCACGTAACAAAAAGTTTGCGCCCGGGCATGATGGCACACGCATGGCATGATGCTTTTTCGGGTTTCCTGCTTCGTTATGTCGCGCAAAAAGGGTTACCGCCGATGCATTGATCATCCAAATCGATGTCTCCCCGTCGATCATCGAGCAACACCACCTGCATTTTTTGCTTGACTTCGAATTTAGATGAATCTATACAATCATCAATTGCGGTTTTTTACTTAATTAACCGCACATCCATGAAAAATGGAAAGGGAGAATAGAAACATGGCAACTAAGAAAAAGGCAAAGAAGAAAGCCAAGAAGAAATAACTGGCTCTTCAATCAAAAAACCCAGGGGGAACGCGAAAGCGCTCCCCCTAGTTTTTTGTCCATCAATGTTTTTCTCAGCCACGCTGCCCTCCTTCTTTCTCCGAACAAAGTACTCTCGCCGTCCTGTCCATTGAGCGGTCGCGCGATTTCTCCAGCGCCAGAGCATGATGGACGGATCTGGTGACTGATTTTCTTGTGCCTTCCTCTAATAGCCGCTGGGCGTGCACGTACACTGCCGCACCATAAACACGAAAGATCACACCCCAACCGGCGAACATAATAGAATCGCTGATGAGATATGGTTTTCTCTTCTATCGCATTCATCATCTTCGGCGCTGCCATTGGTTATTTAATTTCCTGGCTGGTCGCTCGTTCCCGTTCTCAGGTTCTTGATGTCCGGCTTTCCGCCGTTCAGAATGATTTGAACCTGGCACGAGCTGAATCCCAGAAGCTGGCCGCGACGAATGCCGAACTTAATGCCCGTCGGGCCTCCCTGGAAGCCACGCTCGAACACGTCCGCAAAGCCAACGATGAAAAGATCGAACTGCTTGACCGCGCAACCGCCGATCTTCGTGAGGCCTTTCAGGCACTTTCTGCGGAGGCTCTCAAAAGCAACAACAAGGCTTTTCTGGAACTGGCACGGACCAGCCTGGAGAGATTTCAAAGTGAGGCCAGCGGAGACCTGAAACTGCGGCAGGAAGCTGTGGCGAACCTGGTGGCACCGATTGGCGAGTCCCTGAAAAAAGTTGAGAGTCAGATTCAGCAGATCGAAAAAGATCGCAGTGAAGCCTACGGCGACCTCACCGCGCAAGTCCGTTCGCTGATCGGCACACAGGAAAAGCTCCAGACTGAAACCGGCAATCTGGTGAAGGCCTTGCGCACCCCGACCGTTCGTGGACGATGGGGAGAAATTCAGCTCCGCCGGGTAGTTGAGATTGCAGGCATGCTCTCCTACTGTGATTTCTCCGAACAGGAAACCATTAGCACCAGCAACGGACGCCTGCGTCCCGATCTGGTGATCAAGCTTCCCGGTGGCAAAAATGTGGTGGTGGACGCCAAGACGCCTTTACTCGCCTACCTGGATGCTATTGACTCAACCGATGACGGCGTTCGACTGGCAAAACTCAGGCAGCACGCACAACAGGTCCGCACGCATCTCACGCAGCTTAGTTCCAAGGGATACTGGGAACAGTTTGAAGCCAGCCCGGAGTTCGTCGTTATGTTTCTGCCGGGTGAAACTTTTTTCAGCGCGGCGCTGGAGCAGGACCCGACGCTTATTGAATTCGGCGTTACCCAGCGGGTGATCCCCGCTTCTCCGACGACACTGATCGCATTACTGAAAGCCATCGCTTTTGGATGGAACCAGGAAAAGCTCGCGCGCAATGCCAAAGAGATCAGCAGCCTTGGAAAAGAACTGCACGATCGGCTGCGCAGTCTGGGCACTCACTTTGAAGCCGTCGGTCGTGGACTGGACAAAGCAGTCGAATCCTACAACAAAGCAGTCGGCTCGTTGGAGACCCGTGTAATGGTCTCAGCCAGGAAATTCTCCGAGCTTGGCGCTTCAGTCACCGACGAACTCCCGCCCATCAATATCATCGACACAACCACGCGCAACCTCACGCTGGATTTTGACGACGAAGAAGACAGAGATGCTTTGCCGCCGGCGAAGCCGTAAGACTCTGTTCGTCGAGAACCAAAATGCTCACCGCGCACTGACTGGAAATATGGACGAGGTGGAACAGGCATTCGCACCTGACGTATCGTCATCCCGAGCGTCCGTCAAGCGAAACGCGCGCTTTTCTTCAGCGCGTGAGCAGGACCGAGGGATCTTGCGCTTAATTGTTTTGCGCCTTGGGACAACGACGAAAGGCTGATTGCTCCCCTCTTTTCGCTTGCAGCAATCTTTGGCAATTCCGGCGATTTTGGCAATCGTAAAATCAGGTTCCCGCCGCCTTCTCCAGACTCGATACCGGAACAAAGACTCGTTGCTCGGTCACCGGACACAGCTTCTTAAACTCGCACCATACGCAATGCGAACCGGGTGTCGGCTCAAAAAACCCGGCGGCAATCCCCTCGGCAACCTCTTCAATTTTCTGCTGGGCCGTTTCCAGTTGTTTCGATGTACGAAATGTCTTCACTTCAGCGCAATCGCCCAGGTTCAGCAGAACCAGCTCACGAGGTTCCAGGCCCATCTGCCGGACACCCATCGCATAAATCGAGAGCTGGAGGCTATCATCGGCAAATCGCTGGTCCTTGGGTGTTCCTGTCTTATAGTCGACAACCTTCACTGCGTTACCGTCAACGCGATCAATGCGATCAATCCGTCCCACCAGTTCGAGTTTGCCGAGCTTGAAATTGATCTTGCGTTCAGTGTCCAGAACTTCGGAGCTGCCTCGCGGGGCGATGGCCACCAGTGCGCGCAGCTGGGCTTCACCCTGGTCTTCGTACATCTGGTGCTGCATCTTGTCTTCAATCAGCGCCTTGGCAAACTCGCTCTTGAAGTCTTTAATCAGATCGTCAGTCGACATCGCAGGCGCATGTGGCGCCGGATCGTAATAATGTTTGAGTACGGTGTGAATGGCATTCCCGTACTGCATGGCCGCCGCGGCATCGCCTGGGATTTTCCAGTCGCGCAGCAGTTTGAACTTCAGCGGACAGGTCGAATAGTTCTGGACCGCATTCGCGCTGAGAGCGAGTTCGTGCGTGTCGAACGCGGGAGGCATCCGCAGCCAAGTCTCCAGCTTCGATTTGTCGAGACTCGGTCTCAGCGCCGGCCGCGCGCTGACCGTTTTCTCTTTCATTATTCCCTTCAGCGTCGGGTCCGCAAGCATTGTTCTCATGTATCCTGGAGGCGACTTGTCCTTGCCTCGTCCCGCGCGTGCGGCGATCCTTAGCTGGTCGCGCGCTCGCGTAATGGCCACGTAGAAAAGCCTGCGCTCTTCCTGTTCGTGGACCTCTTTCCCATCGCCCACCGCAACGGATCCACGCAGGGCCATTGGAAATTCAAATAACGCTTCCTTGTAGCTGGATGGAAATGAACTGGAATTCACCCGTATCAGCCAGACGTGTGTGAACTCCAATCCTTTGGCGGCATGCACGCTCATCAACTGGACGGCATCAGGATACTCCCGCTGCATCTCATCCAGCTGATCTTCGGTGTAGAGCGGAATGATTCCACCAGCCTGATCAAAATACTTCAAATAATCCAGAAACTCCTGTAAGCCGCCATTCTCCAGAAACGGCTTCTTTTCCCAGCCTGCGGCAAAACGCAATACGGCCTGGATTGCCGGCTCTTCGACTGCAAGTTCAAACTCCTTCGCCAGAAATTTGAGCGCCGGTCCAGCCTGAAGCTTCTCCGCTTGCATGAATTCCCGCGCTTGCTTCACTGCCTCCAGCACCGTGCGTCCTGACTCCATCGTCTGCAGCGCGCCCCGCAGTGACTTCTGGCTGCCGCCGCTCGCCAGCTTCTCCCGTAGCTCTTCGGCCACGATATCGAACTTGGGAAATGTGCAAACACGAAACAAACCTTCGCCGTCTCCCGGATTCGCCGCGGCCCGCGCCAGCGCCAGCAAATCGCGTACCGGCCCGGTCTCCATCACGTTCATGCCAATCACGATGAACGGAATCTCACGTGCCGCCAACTCCTCCATCAGCTTTTCACGATGGACGTGCTGGCGATAAAGCACCGCCAGCGTGTTCTTGCCACCGGGTCGCGCATTGCTTCGTATCTGCTCTATCTCATCGGCAATGTCCGCGGCTTCCTGATCATTGGTCTGGCTGGTGGCTACGATGACCTGCTCGTCAAAAGCAAAGAAGCCATTCTGCTGTTCGCGCAGGTCGCGCGCGGATTGCAGCGGCTCACGCTTGAACCTTACCTGCTCGCCCAATGACGGCACCGCCGGGTTTTGGGCTATGGCCGCATACGCAACGCGAAGAATATTCCCACGCGAGCGCTGGCTCTCGTCCAGCGTAAGTCCGCGCGTGGCAGGAAAGCGCTTCTGGAATTCTTCGAAGGCCGCACTCGACGCGCCGCGAAAACGGTAAATCGCCTGGTCTGGATCGCCGACCACAAATATGTTCTTCTTTTCTCCTGCCAGCAGTTCAGCCAGAGTGATGTTGCTGGAGTTGCAATCCTGGAATTCATCAATCAGGATAAAGCGCGCCTTTTTCCGCTCAGCCTCCAATAACCCCGCATCGGCCTGCAACAGGCGCACGGCTTTGCTGATCTGCATGCCAAACGTTCCCAGTCCATCACTTTCCAAAAGACGCATGGAGTTCGTATAAGCCCGGGCAATCTCCCGCCAGCGCAGCAGAATTTCCCCGTGGCCCATCTCTTCCACGTCTTTGGCTTTGCAGTTCCGCGGCAATCCTGGACCTGTGGCAAGGCAATCAATAAATGTCTGGAATTCTTCAGGTGAGACCAGCTCTTCATGGCAGCGATCAAAAAATGCCCGCAGGTCCTTGAGAAATTGTCCCAGGTCAGACGCCTTGATAAAGCGTTCCAGTTCCAGGCGCTTCACCCTCTGCCGCAGAAAGACATAAACATCTTCAGGGACGAGCGTATAAAAGCCCCTGCCGTTGCGCTGGAGAATGCTGTAGCAATATGCGTTGAATGTTCCGGCGAAGATTTGCGCTTTGCGCTTCAGCCTCTTCTCGACCCGTTCCTTCAGCTCAGCAGCGGCATTGTCAGTGAACGTGATAGCCAGTATCTCTTCCGGCTGCGCATGCCCCTGCTCAATCAGCCGCGCAATGCGTTCCACCAGAACGGTGGTCTTGCCGGTACCGGCTCCGGCCAGCACCAGCATCGGTCCGGATATGTGCTCAATTGCTTCCTGTTGCTTCGGATTTGGGGAAAACGTGCGGACGGCCATGCTTGTTGGCATTATGACGAATATAAAGCGAAAGACGCAACCGGAATCGTGCGCTGAATGAATTCTTTTTGTGGAAAAGTTGGAACTCTTAAATCTAGTTGCCGATCTCAGCCACTGCCACGGCCACCGCCGCTATCGCCGCCGTCTCCGCCCGCAGGATCGTATGCCCCAGCGTAGCGGATCGCCAGGCGTTCGTCTTGAAATGTTCGAGTTCTTCGTCCGTCCATCCGCCCTCCGGGCCAAATGCCATCACTAGCGGAGGATGCGTGCCCGCCAATACCGCCTTCAATGAGACGCTTTCCTCAATCTCGGAAAGCACTATGCGGGTATGACTCTGCGTAGCCTCTACCACGACCTTACCCAACTTCATTGCGTCCGCAATCTCCGGCGGCGCTACTCTCCGCGCTTGCTGCGACGCTTCTTTCGCTATCTTGCGCCAGCGATCCACTCGCTTCTCGGCTGCTTTGATCAAGTGTTGCGATGTCCGCGCCGCTACCACAGGAACAATACGCGTCACACCCAGCTCAGTCATTTTCTCCATCGCCCATTCCATATGGTCGAACTTGAAAATAGAAAGATAGACTGTGATTTCCGGCAACGACTCTGCGGCAATCTCCTCGCCCAGGTGAAACTCCACTTTATCCGGCGATGCGAAAGTAATCGTCCCCAGACGCGCCACACCATCGGCCACCACGTCATATTGCTGGCCGGTTTGCGCGCGCAAAACTCTGAATAAATGATTTGCGTTGTTATCGAGCAGAAAAGCCCGGTCGCCCTCGACCTTGTCGGCGATCCAGCGTCGGCGTGTCATACACGCCGTAGCATAACGTAGGCCGCAGCCGCCAGGCCAAGATAAAGAATGCCCAGCAGACGGCTCTGGAAGGTAAGTGCATCCATGGTCGGGAATTGGGCCTGAAAGAACGCCTCAGCGGCGCTCAGGAGTGAAAACACCGTACCAATCACAATCCACGACGCATGACCCCAGGGACTGAAATAAAGTGATCCGAAGATGAGCCCGCCGACCAGGAACAGCAGTGCGCGCCAGCGCATTTTAGTCGGGGTGGATTTGTTGATGGATACCAGTTGCAATTCCGCATATCGTGCGGGAAGCGCCAGCCGGATTCCTCCGGCCAGCCCTGCTACAACAATGATGAACCAGATGTAGTATCTACCCAAAAATTTCTTTTACCTTTTCAAAGAGGCTGCGCGGTTCCGGCTTGTTTTCCATCACGGAGCTGTTACCCAGCTCTTCCAGAAGTTCACGCTGCTTCTTGTTAAGTTTGGCTGGGGTCTGCACCCGCAATTGTACAAAGAGGTCGCCCTTGCCGGATTGTTGCAGCGCTGGTACGCCCTTCCCCTTTACACGCAACGTGATGCCTGTCTGCGTACCTTCAGGGATTTTCAGCTTGTGCTCGCCATCCAGGGTTGGGATGACAATTTCCGCTCCCAGTGCCGCCTGTGAAAATGAAATTGGCACAGAACAATAAAGGTCTTTGCCTTCCCGCTCAAAAAACGAGTGCGCCTTCACATGCAGGACAATATACAAATCGCCGGAAGGTGCGCCGTACGGCCCGGAATCACCCTGGTCCTGGTACCTGATCCGCGTACCATCTTCCACGCCCGCTGGTACCGTGATATCGATGGCGTGTTCGCGCATCACGCGCGTCTCGCCTTTGCATTTGGTGCAGGGATCGGAGATGACGCGACCGAGTCCCTGGCATGATGGGCACGTGCGGGCCACGGAAAAAAAGCCTTGCTGGTAACGTACCTGTCCCCGACCGCCGCAGGTTGAACAGGCAGAGGGCCCTTTGTTACTGGAAGAACCAGTTCCCTTGCAGTGCTCGCAGGGCTCATAGCGACGGACCTTGATCTGCGCCTTTTTGCCGAATGCTGCCTCTTCGAACGTAAGGTTCAAATCCGCGCGGGCGTCTCCGCCGCGCTGCTGGCGTCCTCGGCTTCGGCCACCACTAACGTTCACGCCAAAGAAGTCACTGAAGATGTCACCAAAGACATCCCCAAAGTCCTGCATGTTATTGGGATCGAATCCGCCGAAGCCGCTGCCATTGCCGCTTACCCCGGCGTGGCCAAACTGGTCATAGCGCTGCCGCTTGTCCGCATCCATCAGGACCGCGTAGGCTTCCGTGCACTCTTTGAACTTTTCTTCTGCTACAGAGTCGCCCGGATTTCGGTCAGGATGGTACTGCATGGCCAGCTTGCGGTATGAGCTCTTGATCTCCTGCTCAGTCGCGGTGCGGGTCACACTCAATATTTCGTAATAATCGCGTTTTGCCTGTGTCGCCAAATCTTCCTCTGTCACAATCTATTAAGTTCCGGCTTCGTTTTGCTCTTAACGAATTCCATGTTCCAAAGAGCTGTCTCGGGCCCTATCCGCGATCATCAGGGCTCCAACTTCCCTATCACTTATCTTCTCGATCTCGGCGATGTCGCGATGCCGCGATTCTCGGCGATACGCGCGCTTTGCGCGCCCTACCCCACCCTGTCATCCCAAGATCTAAAGGACTTAGCGGAAACATCCCAAAGCCTTTCCTCGATCAGTGTGAATCAGTTTCATCTGCGTTCATCAGCGGTAAGGTTTCTCCGATGACGGCGATCTCGGCAATGCCTTATTTGCTTTTCGCCACTCTTACCATCGCCGGACGCAGCAACCGGTCCTTAATGCGATAGCCTGCCTGCAACTCTTCCAGCACATGATTGTCAGGTACTTCATCACTGGCGACCATTTCAATGGCCTCATGCGCCCGCGGATCAAACGGTTCACCCTGCGCGGGGACTTTCTGCACGTTCATCTTCTGCAGTACTTCACCAAACTGCTTGTGGATCAGTTCCACACCTTTCCGCAGGTCTTCCGGCTTGGCGTTGGCATTCTTCAGGGCCAACCCAAAACTATCGATCACCGGCAGCAGCGCTCTGGCTGCATCTGATACTGCGTACGCCCGGTAGTCTTCATTCTCTTTAGCCGCGCGCTTGCGATAGTTATCGAACTCTGCCTGCAAACGTGCCAGCCTGTCCAGAAGGCTGTCGCGCTCCGCCAGGGCTTTCTCCAGCTCAGAACTTGCCGGTTTGCCTGCAACCTGGCTGGGTTCTGTTGCGGGCGCTGTCTGCTGCTCACTTACAATCTCATTTGCATCCGCAGCTGGAAGCTCATGCTCCAGATCATGCTTCTGCTGCTCCTCAATATTGATTTCTGCTTGTCCGTTGGACTTACTCATGTCAACTGCACCTGGTCTTCTAATGGGTATCTTCACGTGGTTCCGTTCAGCAGCTTGTCAAAAAGCTTTGCGAGGTAGGAAACCGCCGTAATAGTGTGCTGGTAATCCATTCTGGTTGGTCCTATCACGGCCAGGGATCCCAGCATTTCGTTGCCGACGCGCGCGGGCGCGCCGATCAGTACAAAATTTCTCATTCCAGGAACGGTCTCTTCCAGCCCAATCACCACACGCACGGCTTCCTGCTGCGTGTCCAGATAAGCTGAGAGCAACTCCGCCACCCGTTCCTTTTCTTCCAGCGTCTTCAGCATCTCACGCAGCTGTTGCCGATCTTCCTGCTTGGCTACAAGATTAGATACACCTTCCACAAAAATGTTGTGTGATGGCTCGCCTGCGGCCAGCGCGCCGCTCTTGTAAAGCTCTTTCAGGTTCTGCATCAGATGGTCATACTCGCTGCGCTCGTGCTCAATTCTCTTGCCGATCTCCGCCTTCAACTTGTCCACGGTCCAGCCGCGGAAATTCACATTGATGTAGTTGGCGGCCGTGTCCAGGTCCGTCTGGTTCAGGTCGCGCTCCAGTTTCATCATGCGATCATGCACCACACCGGATTTGGTCACCACCACCGCCAGAACCTTATTCGGCCCCTGGCGTGAAAAGTGGACGTGCTCCAAAGCGTTTTGTACTCCGGTTTTCGCAATCGCTACGCCCACGCCGCTCGATAACAGAGACAGCACGTGAGACGTCCGTTCCAGGAATTGCTGCACGTCCACTGTGTCCTGAAGGGTCTCAGAAATCAGGTTCCGGTCCGCAGGCGAGATCAGCGACTTGCCTGAAATCTGGTCCACGTAGTATCGGTAGGCCTGAGCCGTCGGCACGCGGCCAGCCGAGGTATGTGGCTGCTCCAGAAAACCGGCATCCACCAGGTCCGCCATTACGTTTCGGATCGTCGCCGGGCTCAGTCCATCCTTATTCTGTCGGGAAAGTGTGCGCGACCCCACCGGCTCCCCGCTGGAGATGTATGTCTCGATAATTGCGGTGAGAATCTCGCGTTCCCGCGGACCGATATGTCCTGAGTTAGCCATAAAAACACAACAACCCTTTTGTTTCCATAAGCTTAGATGTTGAATGGATACAGTACGGCTGCTTACATTGTGAAATATTAGTGCTTTATTGTCAAGATAGCACTTGGAAGGCGAGAGTGCTAAATTCCCTGGGCTTGGGGTTAACGGGCGTCAACCTATGCGCCAGACCCAGCTTTTCAACAACGTTGGACGGTAATTTACCGCTTTATCTTTAGCGTGGAATCATTTCCTGTTTCCCAACCCACGACCTTACCTTCAGAAAACTCCACTTTCGACGAGCCATAGTGCCACGCCCTGGTCTTGGACACCTTGCCGTCCGGGCCCTGCCAATAGCTGTCGGTGATGGAGTCAGGTTTGCCTTGAATGGCTAGAACGTCAGCAAACGTGTAGCCGACTGCCAGGGTTTTCCCCGTTTCGGGATGGTCAAGGTCGATCACTTTGAGCGGCGAGTTGGATCCGTTCTTCCACCGTTGCACCCCATCGCCCTCAAAATAAACCCGGGAGTCGCCATAGTGCCACTCGCGCTCGTTCGACCAATCTGGTATTCCCTGTACCCGGTAAACGTCTGCTTTGGTGGAACCACGGAAGAAAAATGGAACCAGCCGGCTTGAAGAAATCCAGTCACCCCGGCTCTCCTCGCCCAGAAATACAACCTGCATCGTTTGCGGAGATCTCGCAGAAGGATCGGTTCTGCCGGCTGAATCAATAGCCGATTTCCTGCCGGCAATCCCTGAGGTCGATGGGAAGATGATGTAGCGCAAAGCTCCCAACAGGGCCAGGATGATAAACAGCCATGCAAACTTCCCCCTGACGCCGGATCCCCTCACAGGCCTGTACTGATAATCACCTTCAAAAGGATCAACGATGGGAGGTTCGTAGGTGGTCCGGCGTTGATATTCCCGCCATTGCGCTGCTGAGCCGTCTGGATACGACCAGACTTCGTAAACACCATCCGGCCTGTAGTCGCGCAGGCAGGCATATGCTTCGTTGATTGCCTTGAGCTTTTCCTGAGCCGCCGTTTGCACCTGCGGACTGTGGGCCAGCCGGTCCGGATGGCATTCCTTAACCAGACGCAGGTAGGCGGCACGCAATTCTTTCTTTGACGCGCCTGGTTGAAGTCCCAGCGTCCGGTAATATTCCAGCGGGCTTTTGCGATTTCGCATAAGCTGCCCCCGCTTCTCCACGACCATCCGGGAAGAGGATATTTCCGATTATGCCACAGCTTTCAAGGTTCGTTGCTGTCCTTGCTGAACCAATCGAGTCTTGGAATTCAAGCCGGATAAGAGCCTGAATGGCTAAGTGCTAATGGCTAACTGCTAAGTGCTGCTCTACTGCACCTGAATCACGTCACCCGGCGCGCTGGTCTTCTTCACTTCATCCACGCGGATAATCACATTCTTCGCAAACTCGTACAGTGACTTGGCATGCGGGGATGTCTCGCCGTCCAAAGCTACCGGCTTTCCGCTGTCGCCACCCTTGCGGATGTCTGGATCAAGTTCAATCGATCCCAGGAAGGGCACGCCAAACTGCACAGCCGTCCTGGCCACGCCACCTTTGGAGAAGATATCAATTTCCTGATGGCAATGCGGACAAAGGAAGTTGCTCATATTCTCCACCAAGCCGAGAATATCCACGCGAGCGGTACGGAACATCTCAATCGCTTTGCGTCCGTCCTGCAATGAGACGTCAGAAGGTGTTGATACCACCACGGCGCCCGTCAGCGGAACCGTTTGGAAGAGCGAAATCACCACATCACCGGTTCCCGGCGGCAAATCCACCACCAGGTAATCCAGCTCGCCCCACTCCACCTGTTGCAGGAACTGGCGGATGATCGAATGCAGCATGGGTCCGCGCCATACCAGCGGCTTGTCACCAGGGTTAAGCAGCCCCACGGAGATCACCTTCACGCCAAAGCTCGTCAAGGGTTCAATCCGGTTCTCACCCAGCACACGTGGTTGCAAGTTGGTGTTCATCATCAGCGGGACGTTGGGACCATACACATCGGCATCGAGCAGGCCGGTGCGATGGCCCATCTTGGCCAGCGCCACCGCCAGATTCACGGCAACCGTGGTCTTACCAACTCCGCCCTTACCTGAACCGACAGCAACAATGTTTTTGACGCCTGGCAGCGGGAATGGACCCGGCTGCGGAGCTCCGTGCGTGTGTCCGTGTGCCAATGAGACCCCTTTGAAGTGGAGAGTAAACCCTGATTATACGGGAAGCGGATTAATATGCGTACCGTGCTCATGCGTACCGGGCTCATTGGGAACCCGAAGACTCTCGACGTAGAGACGTAGCATGTTGCGGTTAAAACACAATTCAGCAAAGAAAGCCGCCGGAAACACCATGTGCTCAACATCTCGCTAGCGCAGAGCCGTAGGCTCGATCGGTGCCCATACTTTTCCCATCTGTCATTCCGAGCGAGCCGGAGCGCACGCGACGGAGAGAGAGGAACCCCGAGGATGGTGGTGGTATCGAAGCCGCAACAGGGAATTTCTACGAGACAAGGTTTGTACTTTTCAAAAGGCAGCCGACCCATTGTTATCGTTAAAACGAGATTCAGCAAAGAAAGCCGCCGGAAACACCATGTGCTCAACATCTCGCTAGCGCAGAGCCGTAGGCTCGAAATGAGTTAGCCCAGACCGGTGAGCGCTGGGAAAACATCGCTTATAAACGGGAGCCCCGTAGGGGCGGCACAAAAACCGGCTCAGATCCCCTTCGCCACCGTCTTCCTTCTTTCAATCTCCTGGTTCCTCAGCGTGCGACGACGTCCCGCATCCTCATACCGGCGTTTCTCTTCGTCCGTCTCCGGGATCACCGGTGGCGCCTGGTGCCGATTGCCATGTTCATCCACCGAAACGAACGTCAAATAGGCAGAAGCCACATGACGCGTGGTGCCGGCAATGTAATTCTCTGTCCAGCATTTCACGCCAATCTCAAGTGATGTCTTGAACACGCGATTCACCGACGACTTCAAGATCAATAATTCACCAATATGCACGGGCAGAAGGAAATCAATGTGGTCCATGGAGGCCGTTACCATGTGGCTCAGGGCATGGCGGTGGGCTGCCATGGCTCCGGCAATATCGATCAGGTGCATCAAACGTCCGCCCAGCAGGTTGCCAAGCTGATTGGTGTCATTGGGCAGAACTACTTCCGCCATCTGCGATTGCGATTCGCGCACAAACCGCGGCTGCAAATTACCGTCGTTCGAACTCATACGAATATTCTACCGCCTGCGCGGCTGCACCTTCAGGAAACGCTCATACGCTCTTGCCATCTTGAGAGGATGTGACTTTATTGATTGCTCTCGGTGCCCATACTTTTCCCATCTGTCATTCCGAGCGAGCCGGAGCGCATGCGACGGCGAGAGAGGAACCCCGAGGATGAAAGCACAACCATGCTGATGCAGGGAATTTCCACGTTAAACAAGTTCCATTTTCATCCCAGTAGTTTGTGACTTTATTGAATCTATCGGTTGTGATGGATATCTACCTCTGTCATTCCGAGCGAGTCGGAGCGCATGCGACGGCGAGAGAGGAACCCCGAGGATGAAAGCACAACCATGCTGATGCAGGGAATTTCCACGATAATCAAGTTGCCTTTTCATTCCAGGCGTTTGTGACTTGATCAAATCATCGGTTCCTGCTGGATATCTACTCTGACATTCCAAGCGCAGCCGACGGCGTAATCGAAAGATCTATGCATTCTTGCTCGGCTCTATGCTTTACAACGCGCCAATACACGTGTGGCACAGCCGCCCTCGGCTGTGCGAATGTTGCAGGCAACGATGATCTTGCCGGGAGAACGTCATCCGAGAATCGCAATCTTCAACAATTTTCAGTGCCGCCCATGCACAGAGCGCCGGAGGCGCGACAGACGTTAGCCCAGGTTCGTTTCCGAGGTGCGTGCTTTTCGAAGAAAAGCCGCGCTGAGGGATAAGACCTGGGTCAGCCGTCAGACAAACTAACACCGAGCTGCCGCAGGCCGGAGCGGAGCGCCGGCGAAGCGACATAAGAAAATCGAGAGAAAAAAGCTAGCGCCGTGGCCGTCTCTCCAGATATGTCGCAAGGTAGCACTCTGCCTGGCGCTGCACCACCACGTCATTCAAACAGACGGTCCATGCGTGCGCCACACAGTCGTATTCCACAACTCCATGCTCCATCGGCTCGTGTGCGCGTTCAAACACGAATTGCAGGGCAATCTTTGTGCCCTCGTCCTTGCTCAACGCAAACCGGACGCAATCCGCGTGGCGATCTTCCGGCATCCGCTCACAACCTTCGGCATAACCAAGGTTGCAGTAGTCGCGCTGCTCCTCATCGGTGGGCGTTACTTCCGTTCCACCGGCGCGACATGTGCCGCAATAACCGGCGCCCAGCGGCAAGCGCGCAGGGAATGCCCAGCCAATGGCATACGATCTCTCGACGGGATAGAAAAAAGGACAGGCCACAACACGCCCATCTTAGCCCCATGGCCTGTGGATTGTGTACAATTTTTCTGCCATGACCGAACCCAGCCGTATGGAAATGCTTGCAGCTTTTCTGGAACAGAACCCCAATGACGCTTTTGCCCGCTATGGCCTGGCCATGGAGTACTCCAAAGCCGGACTGACCGACAAAGCCCTGGCTGAGTTCAATAACCTTCTAAAACTGCATCCCGACTACACCAATGGGTACTTTATGGCCGCGCAGACTCTTGAGCGTATCAATCGACGTGCTGAAGCCAAGACAATGCTGGCAAACGGCATTGACGCCGCGAAACGCACCGGCAACAAGCATGCTTTATCTGAAATGTCAGGAATGCTGGAAGAGCTTGGTTAGGTTTTTGTCTGAAATCCCGAGCGTGAGCGAGGGATCCCTATCGCCGCCATTCCGCCCAAGGCTATCATCCAACTGCTTCTGGAACCGCTACCCTTGCCAGGGCAACCGCTTTTGCAGATTGCCAATTGCGACTTGCCATTTGCTATTTGCTCGACTTTCCCGCCGCCTCAGCAATCACCTGTGATGTCGGCTTCATACCCCGGTTCAACGTGCGCTCCACCAGCGCTGGTGCGTTCTCATACATTTTGATCACCAGCCAGTAGTACCAGGGCGTCACCACCTGGCGCTTGCGCTTTAGCAGGCCATCGAGAGTATCTTTCGCCACTACGTCAGGCCCGACGCCGTATTTCACTGAGCCGCCCACGCGTTGCGCATTGCTTCCCTGCATCATGTTTTTCGCAAAATCCGTCGCAATATATCCCGGGCACACCGTCAGCACGTTGATGTTGTAGCGCTTCAGTTCCATTCGCGCGGCTTTACCCAGCGCATTCACCGCATGCTTGGTGGCGCCATAACCAGACATGTAAGGCACGGAGATATGCCCGGACACCGAAGAGATGTTGATGATATCTCCGCCGCCCTGCTGCCGCATGATGGGAATCACGGCCTGCATGCACTCCACTACGCCGAAGTAGTTGGTATCGAACAGCGCGCGGAGTTTTCCCATGTCCAATTTTTCAACCGAATCATTCAGCCCAAAACCAGCGTTATTCACCAGAATGTCGAGGCGTCCGAACTTCTGCATCGCGGCCTGCACTGTAGCCCTCACCTGCTCGCCTTTGTTGACGTCGCAGCTCAGCGCCAGAGTGTTCGCAGCCGTGCCGCCAATCCGTTGCACCGCGGCTTCCGTCCGGGCCAGGTCGCGTGCACAAAGCACCACCTTGGCGCCTTCACGCAAAAACGCGGCAGCTATCGCCTCGCCAATACCCATGGATGCGCCCGTGACCAACGCCACTTTATTCTGAAGTTTGCCTTGAGGAAGACTCATGGAGAATGTTTGTAGTGGCTTGAGAGTTCCAAGTCAAGTTGTTTGCCCGTAATTTGGTGAGCGAAGACCCACGCCACGAACTTTGCCTTACATAGCCTGCGATAGAATAATCCAGTGAGTTTACTGCCCATATTTCCGCTTGAACTGGTGCTCTTCCCCGGGGCTCCACTTCCTCTTCACATCTTTGAACTGCGCTATCGCGAGATGATTACCGAATGCATGGAACAGAAAAAGCCCTTCGGGCTCGTGCGCGCTCGTGAAAACGCCGTCGCAGAAGTGGGATGCACAGCCGTGGTGATCAACATCTCCAAGCAATATGAAGACGGGCGGATGGACATTGATACGCGCGGTAAGCAACGCTTTTCCATCGTGGAGCTTAACCACGACCGGCCTTTCCTTCAAGCTGAAGTCACCTGGTTTGATGACGACGAACCGGCCCTGCCGAGCCAGGCTGAAGCCGAGACCGCCATTGAACTGCATGAACAATTTCTTGAAGTTCTGGGTCAGAGCGCTGAAGTCGACCGCGAAAACCTGCCACTATCATTTGAGCTTGCGCGGGAATTGCCCGTGGATCTCGACTTCAAGCAGACAATTCTGGAGATGAAATCGGAAGCTGAAAGAATTGAGACGCTGGTGGAATACTACCGCGCCACCATTCCCAGGCTGGAAAAGAATATGCGTGCCCGGGAAAGGGCCAGCACCAACGGTCACGTTCACTAAACTTGTGTTTTGGTAGTCGATGAATCGTGAGCCCCAAGCCACTCATCAAACCAGAAACGTTTAAATCGAGGCGTATAATCAACCTCAGAGGGCCCTTCATGAATCTTCCAACTACCTTGGGCGAGCTCCGGAAAAGCACTTTTTCCGAACAGAGACTCCGGGCACGCAGAACCAAAGACGAACTCAGAGAAAATCTGATTGCCCGCATTCGCTCGGGTGAAACCATCTTTCCCGGAATCATCGGCTATGAAGACACCGTGGTTCCCCAGCTTATTAACGCGGTATTATCACGCCATAATTTCATTCTTCTCGGGCTCCGTGGCCAGGCCAAGAGCCGTATTCTTCGCGCGCTTACCACGCTGCTTGATCCGCAGACACCTTACATTGCCGGATGCGAAATTCACGACAACCCGTACGATCCCATCTGCAAGCGCTGCAAATTGCTGCTGGCCGAAAAAGGCGACAGTACTCCCATTGCGTGGCTCACCCCTGACGATCGCTATGTCGAGAAGCTGGCAACGCCTGACGTCACGATCGCTGACCTGATCGGCGATATCGATCCCATAAAAGCCGCCCGCGGCGGTCACGAACTCGGCAGTGAGTTCAACGTTCACTACGGATTGCTGCCCCGCGCCAACCGCGGCATCTTTGCCATCAATGAGCTGCCTGACCTCGCCGGCAAGATTCAGGTCGGTCTCTTCAACATCATGCAGGAAGGCGATGTGCAGATTAAGGGCTACCCGTTGCGCCTTAACCTTGATGTTGCCCTGGTCTTCAGCGCCAATCCGGAAGACTACACGGCCCGCGGCAAGATCGTAACGCCGCTCAAAGACCGCATCGGCTCGGAAATTCGCACACACTATCCCAGCTCTCTGGAAGAAGGAATCAGCATCACGGAGCAAGAGGCGTGGGCGCGTCGCGATGGGCTTGAGATTCACGTTCCCGGATATGTTCGCGAAGTCATCGAACGTGTGGCGTTCCTCGCCCGCGAGGACAAAAAGATCGACAAGCGCTCCGGCGTCAGCCAGCGTCTTCCGATCTCTGTGCTCGAAAACGTGATCTCAAATGCCGAGCGGCGCGCTCTCCGCAACGCGGAAACATCCATTGTGCCTCGCATTGGCGATATCTACGCTGCTCTTCCTTCCATCACCGGCAAACTCGAACTGGAGTATGAAGGAGAGATGAAGGGTGCAGATACAGTGGCTCGCGAACTGATCCGGGTCGCGGTCGCCAAAACCTATGACGTTTACTTCAAAGACCTGAATATGCAGCAGGTGGTGCAGTGGTTTGAGTTGGGCGGAGAGATCAAGCTATCTGACCTTGCCGGCGCCCACGAAGTTCTGGAAGGCATCAAAAACATTCAGGGACTCACGGAAAAGCTGGCTCCGGTCGGCATCAACCCAAAAGAAAAACCTGAAGTGCTGGTCTCGGCAGCAGAGTTCGTGCTGGAAGGCCTGCACGCACACCGGCGCATCGGGCGCTCAGAAGAACGCGTGTTCCAGGCAGACAAGCAGCCAAAACGCGCGGAACGCAACTACGAGCGCGAAGAAGAAGAGCCTCGGGAGAAGTTCCGGGGACGCAGACCGTATAACTGATCTTTTCAATCCCGAGCGCAGCGAGGGATCCCTACTCGCTCGACTCTCTTTGGGCGTTTCACGATAGTGAAGTAAAGCTAGCCGCCAGTAGCTATTTAGCTAGAAGCTTTTTATGAAATACACCAAATTCTCCAAATACGTGGGTGACCTCGCCGACGAAATGAGCATGGAAGACCTGCTCAGCGCGCTCTCTGACTACATGCTCGAGTCCGGGTTTGAGAGCCAGTACTCCTACTTCCAGCAGATGGATGAACATTCACTGGAAGCTCTGCGCCAGGCCATTCAACAAGCGCTGGAATCCGGTGATTTTCTTGACCAGGAGATGCGTGAGCGTCTGGAACAAATGCAGATGGACGGCACCATGGATGAGCTCATCGACAAGCTCATGGACCGCATGCAGCAGGAAGATTACATCTCCGTAGACCAGCCGCCTGACCCCTCGCGTCCATCCAGTTCTCCCGGCCAGACCGGCGAGAGTCAGAGTGAAGTGAAATTTGAAATCACGGACAAGAGCCTGGACTTTCTTGGTTTCAAGACGCTGCGTGACCTGCTCGGTTCGCTCGGCCGTTCCAGCTTTGGGCGGCATGACACACGCGACCTGGCTACAGGAATTGAAGCCAGCGGGGCATCCAAGAAATACGAGTTTGGTGACACTCTTAATCTTGACATTACGGAAACGCTTTCCTCCGCCATCCAGCGCGAGGGCCTTGCTCTTCCCCTGAACATTGAATACTCCGATCTTCACGTCCACCAGTGCGAATATCAGTCATCGTGCGCCACCGTGGTCATGCTGGATTGTTCGCACAGCATGATTCTTTACGGTGAAGATCGTTTTACGCCTGCCAAAAAAGTGGCCATGGCGCTGGGACACCTGATTCGCACGCAGTTTCCCGGCGATTCGCTCTCTCTGGTTCTTTTTCACGACTCCGCGGAAGAACTGCCGGTCTCGCAGCTTGCTCGCGTGAAAGTCGGTCCGTATTACACCAATACGCGTGAAGGGCTCCGGCTGTCACAGCGAATCCTGCAACGTCAGAAGAAAGACATGAAGCAGATCATCATGATCACTGACGGTAAGCCGTCTGCACTCACCCTTGAAGACGGACGCATTTATAAAAACGCCTTCGGCCTTGATCCGCTCGTGGTCAGCCAGACGCTGGAAGAAGTGTCTCGTTGCAAGCGTTCCGGCATCATGATCAATACCTTCATGCTGGCATCAGATTATGGCCTGGTGCAGTTCGTGCAGAAAGTGACGGAAATGTGTCGTGGCAAGGCCTACTTCACCACGCCGCAGAACCTTGGCCAGTATTTATTGATGGATTACATGTCACGCAAGATGAAGACGATTCACTAAACTAATCTTGCCGTTTCGTGGCTCCGACCAACTCCTGCGCCACATCCGTCACCAGAGGCGTGCGGAAGCGACGTATCTTATGCGGTTCCAGCACGCGCACTCGCCGCGCAGGCAGCGTAACCGGCTCAATCTTTTCAAACTGTCCGCTATGCACCTCTACTTTGAATCGGAACCAATCAGTACGATACAGTCGGCCTGCGGCGTAGAAACTGACTGACGCACCAATCGGTCCGGCGAATTCTTTTCCGGTGAGATTCAACAAACGCTCGCCCAAATGACTCGTCCACGCGGTCCCGCCGATCAGCGGGTCATTCAGTTGCTGCTTTTCCAGCGGAAGCGGCCCGGCGATATTCCTGAACTGCACAATCTGCAGCAACACTGACGTCTTGGCCAGATTGGTCACAATGATCTTGGCGTCGGTCGCACCGGCCCGCTCTAATCGGATATGGAGTTCCGGCGCCCATTCACGCTCAAACTGTTCATGCGCCAATTCCACCGTGCGGTCAGCCGCATGAGCGTAACGCAGGTTAGCGCGCGCAAGAATGATGCTCAGGATTGTAGTCACTACGGTAGCCAGTACTGGAATCAGGTTTACGAGCGTGGATATCGGGACCGAGTGTCCGTAGAAATTCATGGAACTTCCCCCAAAATTTTGGCCAGAACTTGAGTGTAGGGTCAGTTGTGTAAGGGTACCCGCATTGCGGGTCTGGACGAAGTGCGTTTCGTCGCGGGACTTTGGTAACCGAAGCGTAAATTGCCAGGACTTGGCGGACTTTTAGACAAAAAAAGGAACCCAATCGGGTTCCTTCGTTGAGATCTGTTGCTGCGGCTATCCCTGTTGCTTCACGGCAGCTTCAGCGGCCTGGAATCCGATCTTTGAATGCTGGCCATCGCAAAAGGGCTTATTGGTGGACGCTCCACACCGGCACAGCGCAACGGCAGTCTTTCCGGCGATATCGAAAGCGTTGCCGTCAGCGTCAGTAATTTTAATTTCGCCTAAATCACCTGTTACCAGATAAGGGCCGTTTTTCTTGGCCAGAATATTAATTGCCATATGCTCGTTCCTCCAGGGGTTGGGTCAATCACAATTTCAACGTCGAAACAAATCTACATGCTCCATCAGCATTGGCGCAAGCAGCCCCGGATTACTTGTTCTTCTTGAACGCAACATTCACCAGCAGTTTGTCGCCTTCCACTTCCACCACGTTGCAGAACGTCCGCTCGCCGCGACGTTCAAAATCCAGCGCCACTCGGCTCTCTCCTACGCGCATATTGCGGACCTTGAGCGAATCAAGAAATTCCGGCAGCGTGGGATTGATAATGTTCAGTTCCTTCCGGTGCGCGCTTGGCCGGATTCCCAACACTGACATCAGCATAAGAAACGACGCGCCTGAGGCCCATGCCTGCGGAGAGCATGAAACCGGATACTGCACTGGATTATCAAATTCACGCCGCTCAATGCCGCAGAACAGTTCCGGCAGACGATAGTCCCTGAACTTGGTGGCCGCCTGAAAAAGCGCTGTAAAAAGTTTATTGGCCGGTTCGCGGAACTCATAAAGCGCCATGCCATGCGCGGTCATGGCGTTGTCATGCGGCCATACTGACCCGCGATGGTAGCTGAGCGGATTGAACACACGCTCTTCCTGGGACATCGTTCGCCAGCCCCAGCCGGTAAACATAGACGGCTTCATGAACTCCTGCGTAACGGCCTTGGCTCTCTCCTGTGACAGCATCCGCGTGAAAAGCAGATGCCCCGGGTTTGACGAAATCACCTGGCATTGCTTCTTCTCTGCGTCCAGCGCCAGCGCATAGAACCCGCGGTTTGGCATCCAGAATGCCTTTTCAAAACGCTTGGCCATATCATTGGCTTCCCGCTTCAGCCGGTCAGCCGTGTCTATATCGCCAAAGCTGCGCAGCAGCGCAGCCATGCGATACTTCGCTTCGTATACGTAGCCCTGCACTTCGCAAAGAGCAATTGGAGTTTTCGCCTGTTCTCCGTCACGATGCAGGATCGCGTCCCACGAGTCTTTCCAGCCCTGATTGGCTAAACCACGAGGTGAACGGCGTTGATACTCGATAAACCCATCGCCATCCAGATCGCCGTGTCGATCAATCCACTCCAACGCGCGATAAGCGTGCGGAAGCATGTCTTTGACAAGTTGCTCGTCCGCTGTCCAGTTCCATGTTTCGCTCAGCAGAATCAACCAGAGCGGAGTCGCATCCACTGATCCGTAATAGGGTCCAAAAGGCATCTCACCCGCGCGCGTCATCTCGCCTTCGCGGTATTCATGCAGGATCTTTCCCGGCTCTTCGTCGCGCCAGTCGTTCTTTTCTTTCCCCTGGTATCGTGCCAGGACCCGCAGCGTCTCCACGGCAAGTTGCGGATTGAGGAACAGAGATTGATAAGCCGCAATCAGTGAGTCGCGACCAAACATTGTGGCGAACCAGGGGATCCCGGCGGCGATCACATGCTCTTTGCCTTCTGGAATCTGCAAAGCGTGAAAATCACCCTTGGCGGTGCTGAGCAATTGATCAAAAATGCGGTTGCTGGAATTGAAATGTGTGGATTGTGATTCGTACTGCGCAAACGCATCTCTGCGCTGGCGAAGCTGCTGGCCGAAATCCGGCCGCTGCGCCCGTGATCGCTTGCCATCAACCTGAGGCACAATGGTTGTCTGCAATTGAAAGCGCTTGAATGGAGGCAGTTTCAAACGCCAGCGTCCGGTGGTGCCGTCCACCGAGTCCGGGGGAGGGGAAAGATGAATTACCGTATCCCGCGCAACGTTGTCACGACCCAGGTAGTGAAACACGAACTTATCGTGACTTACAATCGGCAGATAGTAGTGTCCCGGCTCGCCGCGCGCGACGCCCCTTACCTGGAATACGTCCAGAAAATCGGCTTCATACGCCAGTTCGATGTTCAGTTCTAGTTCGTGGAAATTGAAGTTCTCAAATGTCAGGTAGTCATACAGCGTGTCTGAGCTGAGAAGCTGCTCCCGGCGGATGTGCACTGTGTTCTCAGGAATCTCATAGCTGTCCCTGAGCGTGCTCTGGCCCGTAGTCAGTTCTATTTGCGAGACAAACGTCTGTTCCGTGCTGGACGACAACACAATCGTGCGGTATCCACCAACACGCAGCTCAAGCCTGCTCAGGAAGCGGGTATCGTCATGAAAAAAGCCCGAGTCCGGCGCCCCCGGCGGCATAATATCACCCGCCATGGTAGTGGCGAGAAAAGTCTTCCCATCAATAAGGGTTAGGTTGTTTGTCTTGCGTGGCTCGGCATTCTGGTACGCAACCCGTGGCTCCGGGTACGGTGAAGGAATCTCAATCAGTTCATTTTGAGGAATAACTACCTTTGCGCTCATCTTTTCTATCCTATTCTGGCTTGCGCTCGGGCGATTTGTTTTACGCGACCTGGCTGATAGTGTCTGGGATTGCGTTGTCTCGGATGATGCTGGAATACAGTTCGATGTAATCGTCCACCATGCGTTCGGCGGAGAAGCATTCCTCCACGTAAGCCCGCACCGTGGCTGGCTCAATGCCGATGTTCTTGACGCATGCCGCCAGCTCTTTGGCGGTACTCCGCACTCTGCCGCCGTAGCCTTCTTTGACGATCTCTTTCACAGATCCGCCGGGAAGCGCCAGCACAGGAGTTCCGCACGCCATGGATTCCACCAGAACAAGCCCAAATGGTTCGTCCCATTCAATGGGGAACAACAGGGCCATGGAATTACCCAGGAGAACATTTTTTTCTTCCAGCCCCACTTCACCCACGTATTCAATAAACTTTCCGTCAACGTGCGGTTTTATCTGCTGCTCCCAATACGAGCGGTAGCAAGGCTGGATTTCTCCGGCAATCTTCAGCGGTATGCCCGCTTCCTTTGCTATCTGCACGGCTATGTGCGTACCCTTTTGCGGCGCCAGGCGTCCCAGGAAACACAGGTATGGCTCTTTCTTTCCCTGATATTGATATTTCGAGAGATCAATTCCGTGGTGAATCGTCTTGACCTTGGGAACGTTCAGTTTTTTTGCCTGAAAGTCACTGATGGTAGCGTACGTAACTGCGGGAAAGTGAGAGTAGTAGCTGTCCAGCGCCTGTTCGTACGCGTGATGCACCGTGTACAAAATGGGAATATCAGTAAAGCGGCCCAGGCTGAGTCCGGTTGCATTGTTCAGGTGAATGATGTCTGCGCCATCGCGCATTGCATCTTCCACCGCCCACGCGGAATGGTTCAGTGATTTCAGGTTGGCTTCCGCTTCTCCGGAAATCGGCCACTCGTCAGCCTCATAGAGCCACTTAATAGGAACCGGCAGAGTTGATTCGCCGTTTGTGTAGAGCGTGAGATCAACACCCTTTTTGGCAAGACCCGCAGCCAGCTCAGCGAGGAACAGTTCGGTGCCGCCATATTTTTTTGGCGGGACTGAAATAAACGGAGGCGCAACAATAGCTATTCTCATTTGGGCTTTTTTGGGGTGATTAAGTACATACTGAAAGATGCTCATAACCGGCCGGGTGTTTTCTCCGGCGCCCCACCCAAAATGCGCTTAATCCGCTTAGGCCCTGGTTTCCGCTACTCCTGCTTCCCTCTGCCGACCAGTTGCAACTTGTACAGCGCGTTCAAACTCCAGGGCTCGTGCCTCGTTGGTGTGAGCTGCCAGAACGCGTTCGCGGGCCGCGCGTCCAATCTGCTTCAATTCGCATTCAGAGTAGCCAAGAACGTACCGCTTCACGTCGTCACCGCTCGAAGGAAGCAGGATTTCTTTACCGGCGGCAAAGAAAGTGTCAAGGCCAGCCCAGTTGTCTGACACGATGACAGCAGAACATGCAGCAGCCTCAAACAGCCGGACCGAGGGTGAGTAGCCGGCCATCACCATCTCACGCCTCGTCACATTGAGGGTCATTCGCGACGAAGAATAAAACAACGCATGATGAACGGGATTGAGATGTGTAATTCGCTGAATGTTACCTGGCCATTTGAGTGAATCTGGATATTGTGGTCCGGCCACTATAAATTTGCGGTCGGCCAACTCGTGCGCCGGGCGGAAAAGAAGTTCATCGATCTTTGGTTGACGGTCCGGAGCGTACGTTCCCATGTAACTGAGATCGCAGGTGAAGGCCGGACTAGCTGGAAAAGGACGGTGGCGCTCCGGATCAACCGAACAATATAACGGCAATGCCAGCGGCGCATGAAATCTATTTTCGATTTCGCGCAGCAACGGACCGCCGGTGAAGCTAAAGTAGATGTCCAGCTCAGGAATATGTCGCGGCAGCAGGTAGTCCGTCGCCGCGTTCTGCTTGAGAGACTTTATTGTGATGGGCGTATCAATGTCGTAGAACGTTTTCACGGGTACGCCGGAATCCAGAACCTCATCCAGCGCCGCGATCCCGTCCGGGAAATACGATCCCACCATCGCAACATCAGAGTCCAGCAGTTCTTTGCGAACAACCGGCAGGACCAACTTCCAGTCGTCATAAAATCGCATGCTGCAAAACGGCGGCTCGGGCAGGTCACGGTTGTTACGGTACCACTCCACCTCTCGTTCAAAGAAGACGATCTGATGACCACGCGCATGTAACGCGCTGCACAACGCACGGAACGTGGTGGCGTGGCCGTTCCCCCAGGACGAGGTGATCGACAATCCGAAGATGGTGATTTTCATTGTTGTAGCTCCGCGGATCAGGCCGCCAATGCCCGCCAGTCCGTCAGTACGTCAACGAATTGCTTTCCCCGGATCTCATAGGTATGTTCGTGGATAGCCCGGTTGCGCATGTTCTCGCCGATCTCCAGCGCTTCTTCAACCGTCGTGTCGTTCAGGTGGCGTTCAATATCTTCCGCATTCGCGGCCACGAGGATTTCCTCTCCAGGCGTGAAGAAGTTTTCAATGCCCTTCCATTCGTCTGTAATAACACACGCACCCGCGCCCGCGGCTTCAAAGACACGGGTGGGCGGAGAAAAGCCAACTTCTGCCATGGAGTCACGATTAATGTTCAGCACCATGCGGGCTGAACTATTCAGGCGATTGTGATCATGCGTGCCCACGTGGCCGATCCAGCGAACGTTTTTCGGCAGTGCTTTGTTCCCCCATCCTTCGCCGCCAAGGATGAAGTTCAGATTCGGCGCAAGTTCCGCGGCGCGGATAAAAAAGTCTTCCACCCGTTTCTCGCGGTCGGGCAGGCGGTTGCCAACAAACAGAAGATCGCAAGACACCTCCGGATCCGGTTTCACGGGATGATGGATATCCGGATCAAGGGCGTTATAAATCGGTATGCAATGCGCAGCGCCCAGCCGCAGATAGTGGTTCACCACCGCAGGCCCTCCACCGTAAGTAAAAATAAAATCATACTCAGGGATATGCCGCCAAAACGGATCTGCATGATTGCTCTCAACGCGCGCAAGCGTGGCCGGCGCATCCACATCCCAGAACGCCACGCGCGTCATGCCTGTCCGGCAGTGAAGCACCCGCTCTTCCAGCAGCTCATCAAACGCACCCACGCCACTGTGCTTGATCACCAGGTCATTGTCACAAGCCGAACGCAACAATGCGTCCAGCTCGGCTTCATTTTTGTACACGATGGAGCGGACGTAGGAAAAATCTCCACGGTCAGTTTTTTGCTGACGGCCATGTGCATCCGGTTCAGCAAAGGTGACATGATGGCCAAGCCGGCTGATTTGCCGGTAAATTCCGCGATAATAGGTTGCGGCGCCGTTCCAGTAGGACGACGTAATGCTGGAGCCGAAAACGAAAATTCTCATGCAATTTCCTCGTAAATGGATATCAACTGCTGGGCCCGGTGCGCGCACGTATGGCGTTCACGTATGGTCTTCATGCCCTGCTCGGCGAGTTCCCGCCGCGCAGCAGCGTCATGCAGAAGAGCGTTCAGCGTGTCTTTCATCTCCTGTCCGTTTTTCGCCACCAGAAAATCCTGGCCTGGCTGGAACAGGTGCTCTTCATCGTTCCACGGCGCACACACAAGGGGAACGCCGCAGGCCAACGCCTCAAACACGCGAATGGTAGGAATGCCGCCCAGACCGTTGGCGTATTGGCGGCGCGGAACATGCACGGTAACACCGGAACTTGCGTAGACCGCGGGCGAAAGCAGGTTAGGCAGGTAGCCCCGGTATTCAATGCCAGCGGCAGTCAATCTGGCTATGGCATCTTCCGGATAGCGGACGCCATGCACCACGGTCATCAGCTCAGGCATGGAGGCCGCCGGTTCAATCAGGAATTCCTCCAACTCCTGCGTTCGCTCCTCGTCCCCCCAATTGCCAATCCATACAATGTCGATTTCCCGGGACTGTGGCATCGGCTTGAAATGCTCCACATCCGCGGCTTCATGAAATGTCCACGTGTTTGGCACGCCAAAACCATCCGCGTAAATGCGGCGAATTGCCTCCCCGAACGCCAGTACTCCATCCAGAAGATGAAGATCGAACTTCAACATTTCTCCGGCGCGGGTATAAGCCCGATGATGACTGTCATGCAATAAGCCTTTGAAACCACATTTCTTCTTCAACGCAAGGATACTGTTGACTACAAATGGGTCATTCCATTCGTGAATCAGAACCATGTCAACAACTTTTAATTCGGCTTCAAGGAATTCGGGGAAAGACGCCTCTGACGACTGGTAAAAGCGAATGTCCAGTTCCGGATATGCGTTGCGAAAGCCGTCGATGGAGAAAATTGCCTTCTCACCTTCTTCGCGAACCAGATTACTCAATGACCAGCTGCCAAGTTCCTCATAACACCGCACACCATGGCCCAAACGCACCAGTTCCCGCATGAGCCCACGCAGGAAGTGCGCGTTGCCATGGTTCCAGTCAGAAACCAGTGAATGAGAAAACAAGGCGATGTTGAGTTTGTGGCTCATCGTGATCCAACGCGTTCCGGAACCAGTGAATGGTATAAGTCCAGATACCCATGAACCATTTTTGCGGCGGTGTAATTCCTGCACGCGTGCTGATAAGCTTTGCCGGCCAGGGTTTCGCGGATGGCGGAATCGGCATGCAGGTCTTGCAGCGCTCGCCGGAGGTCCATCGCATCGTTGTTGCGAAAATAGACAGCCGAATCGCCCCACAACTCACGGAAAGACGGGATGTCACTGGCTACAATCGCGCAGTGAGAAAGCGCCGCTTCCAATGGAGCTAATCCAAAAGGCTCATACTGAGACGTTGCGGCATAGATAGAAGAAGCAGCCAACATTGTCGCCAGATCGCGGTCATTCTTTTGCGGTTCCAGATGAATGTTGTCGCGAATTTCCCCGACTACGAAAGCATTGCTGTTCGTTTCCGGATGGCGCTCCGCTCCCACGATCCGCACGGAACCGGGCATGGGCTCGCGCAGCAGTATCGCAGCATTCTTACCCGAATCCCATAAACGTCCAACGCTAATCGTCTCGCCATTCTTGGGAAAAGTCGGATCAAAAAATGCGGGGGTGCGGCCGTTGTACACCACTTCACCGCGCGCCGGCTTCAGATAAAAGCGGTTGATCTGCTCCAGCATCCATCGCGAAGGCGCCACCACGCAGTTCGCTGATGCCAGTCCACGCGTCACCACGTCGCGATACCAGCGCAACCATGCGGACTCCGCGGGAGGGCTCTGGTGAACCGACGACCACCAGCTCAATACATCACTGTGCGCCACTACAACTCGTGGAACGTCGCAATCCAGAGACCCGTAATAATACTGGCTGAAGTGCAGGAGATCAGGCTTTACTTCCTCAACGATTTCGCGCAGGTAGGAGGAAGAGGCTTCCATGTCCTCTTCGCAGTTCTGCATCCATTCCAGCCTGAAGGCAGTAGGACGGTAGTCCAATCCGCGAACGCCTTCCATCCACCGCGCTTGCTCGTCGGATGGAATATCGCCAAAGCTGACAAGCGTTACCTTAACGCCAGTGCTTGCCAGGCCTCTGACCAGCTCTTGTGTATATGTCCAAACCCCACCGAGCGTATCAGCGGTGATTAAGATATGCATCTTCCAGTTCCTTTATTGGGACTGGTTTCTGCTCCTGGATGTCACTGTATCCTTTTTGGGCAAACGTGGTGGTGTAGAAATCGTGAGCTCTTTCCCACGCAACATCATCGGGTAGAGCACCAAAAGTTTGCTGATACAGCGGACTTCCCGGAAACGGAAACATGGGTACTGGCTCACTCACCCAAACGCCCCTGGATCTTAGATGCTCCTGCCAGCTCTGAATCTGCTTGCGATCGTCTTTCTCGGTCAAAATCAGGTTCGCCTGTACCCACGGGACCCGCCCACGGGCGTAAATGAGCAATTCACTGATCCGGTCGGTCGTAATCCGGCAATTCTTATTAAGTTCTTCCCTGCCTAGCTCGGTAATGGACTCAATCCCGCATTCCATGGAAATGCAGTGGGCCCGGCCCAGCAGATCAAGGCTTTCCTCGTCCCAGAGGTCGATGCGGGTCTGAAAACCGATTTTCACCCGCCGTTCCGCAATTCCCTCCAGCAAAAGCCTCACAGACTTGCCAACGCCAAATATCTCGTCAATAAAGTAGATGTAGTCCACACCCCGGCTGATTAACGTATCCACTTCACTTAGAACCGCGTCCACGCTGCGTTCTCTGAATTTATTGCGAAAGAGAGTCTTGTTGCAGAACGTGCACGACCACGGGCATCCGCGGGCGAACTCCAGTTCCGCGCCAATACCATGATCGCCGGTAAACACGTGATGACGATGACTGTGCTTCTCAGCCGCATAATTTTTAAAGCTCAGCGGGCCGAGCGCACTCATGTCTGTGACTCCAAAACCAGGAGAAATTCGAATGCCGCCTTCATCCCTGTAACAACAGCCGACAATGTCACTCCATGGCTGGCCGGCAAGTTGCGGAATTGTCTGGTCAGGCTCGCCTCGCAAGACCACATCACAATCCAGCTTGCGCATGGTTGCCGCCGGCGTGGCCGAGGGATGCGGGCCGATCGCAACCTTCACCGCACGGGTCTTCAATCCTTGAAACCATTCCATTGGGACGCGCAACTCAGGCGGTGGGCAACGCCAAAACAGGTAAGAAGGCGCTGTGGGAATTACCAGGAAGTCCGGCCCAAAAGCGTCAACCTGGCACTTTGCCTCCTCCAGGGAAAGATTCTCCGTCTGTGCATCCACCACCAGGGCTTCATGTCCAGCAGCCAGAACCTGGTCGTGGGCAAACAAGAGTTCCAGCGGCACATGCGCATCAGGACATCCAAAATACGTGGAGCCTTTGAAGTTCCAGTTCGGATTGACCAAAGCAAATTTCAAGCAATGCTCCCGGAAGGCTCCGGCGTCACTTCCAATGACGCCGCCGTTGTGCGCATCTCCGCCACCACTTGATGGTTCTGTTCCCAGAAAGACTTCAGCATCTGCAGGGTCTGATAGATATTGGTTTCAGGGCTCCAACCAGTGGCGCGATGAAGCTTGTTGAAGTCAGTGATATAGACAAGCTGGTCGCCTGGACGCGATGGAGCTGACGTGATCTCAATCTCGCGGCCTACCAACTTCTCAATTTGCGTGATCAGTTCCAGTAAGGAAGTGGTATTTTCGGTTCCACCGCCGAGGTTATAAATCTGGCCGGCCGTAGTTTCTCTAAATTCCCAGACCGTTTCAATTGCGCGGACAAGGTCGTGCACGGAAAGTACGTCGCGCACCTGGCATCCGTCACCGTAGATCGTAATGGGTTTGTGCTGCAGCGCAGAATAGAGAAAATGAGCCACCCACCCCTGGTCTTCCGTTCCAAACTGTCTCGGTCCGGCGATGCAGGACATGCGCAGAACAACCGTGGGAATTCCGTAGATCCGGCTGAAATCGCGAACGTATTGATCAGCTGCGCCCTTGGAACATCCGTAGGGCGAATGGAAATCAAGCGGCTGCGTTTCAGATACCCCGCTATTTCCGGGATAAACGTAGCGCCCGGGGTCACGCCGCGGCTCACCCAACCCCAGATCGCCATAAACTTTATTGGTGGAAGTAAAAAGCATGAAGGGCTTGTTGGCGCTGCGGCGGGCAGCATCCAGAATGTTAAACGTGCCGCCCAGGTTGACGTCAAAATCGAGACGCGGATCGCTCACGGAAGTAGTTACCGCGACTTGCGCCGCAAAGTGATAAATCTCAGTGGTATTTGCCACCGCACTTTCCACCAGGCCCCTGTCACGCACGTCGCCAACGGTAACACGAAGGCGTCTGGAGTTCCCCGCGGCCTTCTTCAACCACTCAAGATTGTGCTGAACTCCGGTGCGCACCAAACTATCAAAAACATGAACGTGAGCGGACGTCCTGGTCAACAGATGGTAGGCGAGGTTTGACCCGATGAAGCCAGCACCGCCAAAAATCAAGACGGCGCGCTCTCTTCGGTTGTTATCTCCGCGCTTCACAGCATTCACGCTCTCATTCAACAAACTTGATGTCCCCTTACGCGGTCAATCCGAAATTGCTGAGCTGGGCCGCAGCTTCTTCCGCCCTGTCCTGGGGCTGTTGCGATTTCAGCCAGCCCACCAGGTTGTTCACGCCATCTGCGAAGCGCGTCCGTGGCTCGTAGCCAAGATACTGGCGCGCAGCCGATATATCGGCGAAACAATGGCGTATATCACCGGCCCGGTATTTCTGCGTGAACTCTGTGGCAACATTGGCGTGCAGGGCATCCGCCAGGGCATCTGCCACTTCACAGATTGAAATTGGTTCGCCGGAACCAATGTTGAGAGCCTTGCCGTCGGCAGTCGATTTATTGATCGCCAGAAGGTTTGCCTGAACAACGTCTTCCACGCTCACAAAATCTCGCATCTGCTTGCCATCTTCAAAGACGAGCGGCGGTTTGCCGTTCATCAGGCGAGATGCAAAGATCGCCGCCACACCGGTATAAGGATTCGAGAGTGCCTGCCTTGATCCGTAGACATTGAAGTACCGCAGTGCAACCACCGGCAAACCATACGTGCGCCCGAACAGGAGCGTCATTTCCTCCTGGTCCTTCTTGGAGAGCGCGTAGATCGAGCTGCACTGCAACGGCTTCAATTCATCGGTCGGAATGGGTGTGAGCGCTTCATTGCACGTGGGGCAGATCATCTCCCACTGCTTTGACTTCAACTGCTCGCCGGCCCGCAGATCCGGGGCCACTTCCCCGCAATGCGCACACAAATATTTGCCTTCGCCATAGATCGACATGGAGGAGGCAAGTACCAGCTTTTCCACCCTGGCTTTGCGATTGAGGATTTCCTGGAGCAATACCGCGGTGCCCTGCGTGTTGGCGCCCATGTAATGGGAGATCTCATACATTGACTGGCCTACACCCACTGCCGCGGCCAGATGAAATATGATCTCTACGCCGTCCAGAGCCGCGCGCACTGCGTCGGCATCCTGCATGTCACCGCGTATCAGGTCGACATCAGCAGAAAGGTAGGCAGGCAGAGAGTCTCCGTGAACCTGCGGAGCCAGATTATCGAAGACGCGAACCTGGTGACCGGCCGCAAGCAGCGCATCTACCAAATGCGATCCCACAAAGCCGGCTCCGCCCGTAACCAGAATGTTCTTTGCCATTACGATTTCGCTCCAATTAACCTGGGATGCTGATTTGCATGAGCCGCTTCACGAGGCGCATATTTACGCACCGCCCACAAGGCAAAGTCAGCAAAATCCTGCGCACGCTTAGGCGGACTAGTGTAATGCGGAACCAGTCCCATATGCTCCGGAGTAAAGCAGAGCGTCAAGGTGGTGGTGAACGGTTCCAGAGCCTTCATCTGGCGATCAAACCATTCCTCGGCGTTTTCGCGATACCAGTCTGCCCAGCTCACTCCAGTCCGCAAATATTTTACGCCGAGTCTTTGCAGCCATTCCACAGCCAGGTCAAGACGATGGTCCTGGTAATGGAACCACTGGCAAATACCAAGCCCATCAGGAAAACTCTCAGCCGCCTTTTTGGGCGAGCCATCCTCGCGGAGCAGGCCCATGTAATAGTGGCGATAATAAGCGCTGCCTTCAGCTTCCTTGTGCCGCGTGGTAGCACTCCATGTTGCGGGAAGGTCCAGCAGGCTGTACCAGTGAACACGGTCAACAATCGGCAACAACAATTCAGCCGTCTTCTGGATGCCGAAAGCCTGGACTTCTTCCGCGCCAAACGAAGAAACGCCGGCCTCTGAAACCCAGACAGGCTTGCTGGTCACAGCGCGTATCTCGTCAATTTTCTTCGGCCACTCATGAATCTGCCAGTGGTTCCAATCGAGAGGGAAACCATGGACTGAGACAACGTCAACCGCATCCAGCACTCCGTAGGATCCCAGAAGCTCAATAAAGTTCGGATCGATGGGAGAAATTCCGCCCAGCACAATCGGCAGTCCAGGATACTCGCTGCGGATCGCGCGGCTGGCCGCCAATATCATCTCCGCGAACATCTTCCAGTCCGGATCAACTTTGAAATCCCAATGGGACAGGTTATTGGGTTCGTTCCACAGCATGACTGCTTCAACCATTGAGCACCTCTGCAGAGAGCCGTGCGGACCTAGAGCGTGCCGGCGAGTTCATGATCGAGTAGATAAATTCCATCCTTGGTTACAGCCTTTGGCCGGCAGATCCACGTTTCGATTTCCGGATGCGCTTCGATTTCCAGACCGGAACTCCGCAGCATGGCTTCCATCCCACCATGATTCGGTATCCACCAGTTCGTTGGATCATTGGCATAGGATTTCTCGATGAAAAACATTCCAGGAAAATCGCGCTCGTTAAAGATATCTTTGTTCCAGAAGTGGTAATCGTCTTCCAGTTGCGGGCTGGTCAAAGAACCGCGGATCATCGTCTGAAAAATCAGGCGGCTGCCCACCTTCTTAATCACTTTATCGAGCGCCAGCAGAGGATACCGCAGGTGATAGAAGACTCCCATGAACAGCACGTAATCAAACTGCCCGGCAATCTGGTCTACGTCATATACGGAGCGCTTTTCGAACTCAATGTCCAGTCCCAACACGGATGCTACAAATCGAGCCTGCGCCAGGTACCGATCATCCACGTCCACGCCCAGCACCCGGCTGGCTCCCCGCCGCTTCAATTCCACAGAATAGAAGCCGGCATTGCAGCCTATATCGAGAACGGAGGCTCCGGAAAGATCCTCAGGCAGAGCGGGCGCAATATATTTCCACTTGATGCGCGGGAAATCCCCCAGAAAGTGCCCGGGAGCAGTGGGTGTTCCCATCAGGTCAATGTTATGAAACCAGTCACCCAGCTCTGTAATGCGATTGGCCAGGTCTCTTGATTGTTCCAGATTGTCGGGAGCATCGCACGTGGCGGCGTTGTTTCCGTTTGTAATCATCGATTTGTAACGCTCACTCTGGAATTCCAGGGTCCGGTGCTATCTTGAAATATTGACCTTTAGAGTCAATAACAGGAATACAGGATGCCTCAGCGCCAACCTCGCCGCAGTCGGCTCTGGCGGAGGTTGGCATGGGCACGTTTGAACTTTAAGTCTGCCTAAGCCGCGGTATTTAAACGGCTCGGCGACCCGAGATGAGGTTGATTACTAACACGACTACAGCCACAACCAGCAGAAGGTGGATCAGGCTGCCGGCAACGTGAAAGCCCCAGCCCAACAACCAGAGGATTAAGAGAATTGCAAAGATCGTCCACAACATACGTCCACCCCACTTTGACAAGAATAAGCGCGAGATGCCCAGTTCAGCATCTCTCAAAATGAGAAGCAGCTTCTAAGGAACAGGTTGTCCCGAGAAGCTGCCTGGGGGTGTGATCCACGTTAGGGTAGCGTCAGGCTGACCTGCTGGGCACGATCGGGCTGGCCCAGTGTTCCGCAATTCCGTATTCCCGCAGCTTGCGGTAAAGCGTGGTTTTACCTATCCCAAGCAGTCTGGCGGTCATCTGCTTGTCACCGTTCAACTGCTCCAAAGTGTTGATGATTGCCTGCTTTTCCATTTCCGCCAGCGGGACAATAGGGCTGCCGGTGGTTTCCGTGGCAGGCCTCCCCCATAGATGTGCGGTCTGTACCTTGGGCGGAAGATCGTCCACGGTAAGAACGGGGCCATTGGCCGTGGCGGCCGCCCGTTCCAGGCAATGTTCCAGTTCCCGCACATTCTGCGGCCAGTCATATGCCATGAGCGACTTCATCACTTGCGACGCAAGACTGTATTTCATGCCTTTTTCCGAAGATATCCGGTTTAAGACGACTTCGGCCAGCAAGGGAATATCCTGCTTGCGGTCACGCAAAGGCGGCAGACGAAGGTTCACGACATTCAGACGGAAAAACAGGTCACGGCGGAACGTCCCCTGCTGGATTGCGGCCTCCATGTCACGAGCCGTGGAGGCAATCACGCGTACTTCCAGCGGCACACTTTTATTGCTTCCCAGAGGCTTGATCTCTCTTTCCTGAAGCGTGCGCAACAACTTGGACTGAAGATCCAGAGTCAACTCACTTACGTCATGGAGAAAAAGGGTGCCCCCGTTGGCGGATTGCATCAAGCCTTCTTTGGCCCTATTGTTTCCGTTGAACCCGCCTTTCACGTAACCGAACAGGTCTGCCTCTAGAAGACCAGGAGCACTGCTGGCACAATCCACAGCCACAAATGGGCGGTCTTTGAACATGCCGCTTTCATGAATGGCACGCGCCAGCCGATGCTTACCGGTGCCGCTCTCACCCACGATCAATACAGGATGCTTGCTGGAGGCAACCCGGGTAATGATGCGCAGCAGTTTTTGCATTTCCGCTGACTGCCCCACCATTCCGACATAGGCAGGATCGCTCTTCAGTTGCGCATGGACAGCCTGGTCTGCAGGAGAATTCCTCAACTGGTCGGCAAATTTCTCCAGAAGAATTCGCAGTTCTTCCATGTGAAAGGGCTTCTGCAGGTAGTCTGAGGCGCCACTTTTCATGGCCGCCAGCACTGACTCCACGGTCGCCAAGGCACTCATCATGATGACTTCTGTATTGGGATATGCCTTCTTGACATTGCGTAGAAGCGCATGCGCCTCTGTTCCTGCCAGGTGGGATTCCAGCAATACCAGGTCCGTTTTGCGAACCGCTAAATGACGAAGGATTGCCGCCGGACTGTCGGCGGTGAACACAGTGAATCCCGCCCCCTCAGCCACGGACTTGCATTGCGCCTGTGAATTGCGGTCGTCATCCACAATCAAAAGTGAAATTTCTTCTGGCACGGCGCCATTGTGCAACGCTTGTTCTGCACTAGCCATTCAACACCCGCTCTCTGCCCCGGATGCAACAAATTTGTTTAGTCTGTGCTGTGCGCTTCGCCTCAAATGCCGACTAAGGTGAAGGTTAAAGCGAAGTTTCCAGCTTTTTGAACGCTGTCATTTCATTCGCGAAAGTTTCTTATGGTGCGAGGGCCTTCTGGATTGGTGCTGCACTTTGAGGGCCCTGGCCAAGAATCCGGTGCAGAAAAAAATCAACCATTAGATCAGAAGTTCTTTCATTGGATCTTGCCGCTATGTGGCACTATCACATTTCAACCGAATACCATCTTCAGGAGCCAATCTGCTTGCTCAGGGCAGAATCGTTCCAAAACCATCTTCGCTTCGCGCCTGCAACCTCCCACGCCGGCGGACCAACAGCTACAGGGCCGATCAGCAGATGCGCAGGAGTCATGCAGCAGCGGCAAACACTCTGCTCAACTGCAACTCCTTCATACGCTAAACCAGTGGTTGGCAGCCGCCACACACGATGAGAAAATGTTCTGTATTCGGAACAGAAAGTACAATCGTCGGAAGGACATTGGCGGCTCTGACCCATTGTTCAAGCGGCAAGTTTCCAGTTCACTCTTGCGAGCTTGACTTAAAGCAGAGCTACACGATACCTTCGCGCAACGTAGCCAAGCAACCTTTGGAGCTAAAATTTGCCACCGCAAAGAATCATTACCTTCACTACCGACTTTGGTTTGACAGAGCACTACGTTGGCGCGATGAAGGGCGTTATCCACACTATCCACCCGGCGGCTCGCATCATTGACATCACCAATTCCGTCCAATCCTTTGACATTCTGGATGGCGCCATCGCCATCTCACAGGCGTATGACTGCTTCCCTAATGGCACAATTCACATGGTGGTGGTCGATCCAGGTGTAGGAGGACCACGCCGTCCGATTGTGGCCACGGTTGGCCAGTACATATTCGTTGCCCCGGACAACGGTGTGCTGTCTCTTGTCTTTGAGCGGGAAGAGCGGGTCAGCGTGCGACATATCACCAGCGAACACTATTTTCATCACCCGGTCAGCAACACGTTCCACGGGCGCGATATCTTTGCCCCAGTTGCTGCCTATCTCAGCAAGGGCGTGGATAGCGCGAAGTTCGGTGAAGAAATAACTGATTTCACGCGTTTTGCGGCTCCGCGACCCAAAGCCGTGGACGAAAACACATGGAAGGCAATCGTGCTTAAAACTGATAAGTTCGGGAATCTCATTACCAACATCACGGCAAAAGAGATTCCCCGGATCTTTGATGGTTCGTCCAACGGCTTCAAGCTCTCAGTTGGCAAGGCTGAGGTAACAAAACTCAACACCAGCTACTCTGCCGGAGAGCAAGGAGAGCTTTTTGCGATCGTCGGGAGCACTGGCTTTCTGGAAATATCGGCCAACAAGGCGCCAGCATCCCGTCTGGCCGGAGCCGATAAAGGCAGTGAGGTTTCCATTGTCCTCAGTTAGGCTGGTCAACGTGACGAGCGGCGATCAAAGGTCTGGTGAGGCCTGATGCTCCGACTGCTTCGCTTCTTCTGGAATTCCACCCGCGGACATCACCTGGCCCCGTGGCGAAGCCCCTACTTGCGCTGGCGCATGGAAACCTACTCCGGCCTGAAGATGGATAAGATCGGGTTCCTGGAATTCTGGGGATTTCTTTTCCGGGAAAGAAAACAACTGGGGCGGTTTCTGCACTGGACGTCTGAAATGGAAAACTATGCCCGTCCGAAGCCGAAGAATCCGTAAGCGGAGGCGGCAAAAGTCAGTCAGCAGAAGAGATTGAATACTTCTTCACCAGATGGCGGAAAGACCGATACGAGACTTTCAATAGTTCCGCGGCTCGCGTCTGGACGCCTCCCGCCTGATTCAGGGCCTGCTCCACAAGTGAGCGCTCAATGCCGGCTACGTATTTTTCAAAGTCGAGACCGTCAAACGGAACGCTGTGATGACCGTTAGCTGAAGCCGCTGCGGCACGTGCTCGCGGTGAATCCGCATCCATCTGAACCTGCAGTTCCTCTGTGGTCTCCATCGCGACGGCGCGTTCAATCGTGTTTTCCAGTTGCCGAACGTTCCCCGGCCAGTCATACAAGCGAAGCATTACCTTGGAATCGGCGCTGATCCGCAGGATACTTTTCTGGGCGGCATTTGCGTACTTCTTCAGAAAGTGCGAAGAAAGCAAATCAATGTCCTCACGCCGCTCACGCAATGGAGGCACGGTAATGGGAATAACACTCACACGATAGAAAAGGTCTTCACGAAACGTATTGCCAGCCACCATTTCCCGCAAGTCTTTGTTAGTGGCGGCAATTACACGCACATCAAAAGCCACTTCCTGCACTCCGCCCACCGGACGCAAGGTACGCTCCTGTAGTACACGCAGGAGTTTCACCTGCATACCCATACTCATCTCGCCTATTTCATCCAGGAAAATGGTCCCACCAGTGGCCACTTCAAACAATCCACGCTTATTCTGGCTGGCCCCGGTGAAGGCGCCTTTGACGTAGCCAAAGAGTTCGCTTTCCAGCAATGTTTCCGGAAAAGCGCCGCAATTGATGGAGACAAAAGGCTCGCCGGCGCGCGGTGAACACGAATGCAGTGCGCGCGCCACCAGTTCTTTTCCCGTCCCGCTCTCGCCCGAGATCAGAACTGTGCTTCCGGTGGGCGCAACCGTGCGGATTGTGGTTTTCAGCTTTTCAATGGCTACGCTCTTGCCAATCATGTTATCCAGCGAATTGCGCGTGGCGGCATCGCGCTTCAGGGCGAAATTTTCCCGCTGCAGGGTCAGCGTCTCCAGCGCCCGACCCACTGATATCTTGAGCTCCTCGAGTAACCCGGGGCCCTTATGGATGTAATCGAAGGCTCCGCCCTTCACCGCCTGCACTGCCGCTTCATAGTCTTCCACGGCGGTAATAAGTATGACTGAGGTCTCAGGCGAGGTCTGCCTGGCGAACCGCAGGACTTCAATGCCATCGGTCTGCGGCATTTTGATGTCGCTGATCAGAACTTCATAATTGGCGGAGCTCAGCTTCTTCATGGCAGCATCGCCGCCATTGACAGTCTCCACCCTATGGCCATCTTTGCGGAGAGAAATATCCAGCATCTCGCAAATGGAACGCTGGTCATCACAGACAAGAATGCTAGCCATGTGAAACCTCCGCGTTCGCCATGTCTGGCGCTGGTTCGGGCTCAGCGGCTTTCGCGTTTAGCAATTCCAGTACGAACTCAGCACCGCTGCCAGGAACGGAGTGGGCGTATACCTTGGCGCCATGTGCCTGGGCGATCTGGTAAACAATTGCCAATCCCAATCCGGTTCCACCTTCAAATTGTGACTGGAATGGCTCGAAAATCTTCTCCATCATGTTGCGCGGAATTCCCGGACCGCTGTCCCGGATTCCGACGCGCCACACATCATCCACTGCTTTGAGTGAAACTGTGATGGTTCCCTTACCCGCCATGGCCCGCACAGCGTTTTCCAGAAGGTTCCAGAAAACCTGCTTAATGCGATCCCCATCGATCGCGGCGAAAGCTTCCTTTTCTTCGTATTCACGGAGAACCTTTAGATCCGGCGACTGGGCCCGGTTTTCCAGAAGCACCAGGGCGTCTTCCAGCAAAGGAATCAGGTCCATGCGAGACAGCTTGTAACTTTTTTCCCGCGAGTAAACCAGAAAATCAGAAATGATCGCGTTCAAACGAGTGGATTCACGCGTGATGATGTCAACCAATGTGCGCTGGTCCTCATTGAACGGGGAAATGTTCGATAACATTTTGATGGAACCGGAGATGGACGCCAGAGGGTTGCGAATCTCATGGGCAATGCCTGCCGCCAACCGCCCCACTGCGGCCAGCCGGTCTCGCATGCGAATTTCCCGTTCCAGCCGGCGCAGCTCCGTGCGATCTTCAAACGTGTAGACAAAGCCTATGATCCCGTGCCCAGGCACAGTGAGAGCGGTAACATTAATGCCGAAGGTCTTTTCCTTGCCGCCTGGTGTTAATCCGCGAACCTCGCCTTGTCCAGACTGCGCTTCCACGAGCGGCAACCGGTCCTGGAAAAGCTCGGAGACATAGCGCCCGTAAACTGACGAAGGCGTGCGCTCCAAAAGCTTCTGTCCCGGCGAATTCATGAGAGTCACGCGACCTTCCAGGTCGGTTGTGATCAGGCCACTGCGAATGGAATGGACCACATTTTCATGCAGCGCCTGAAGGTTGAGTAGTTCCCCGCTCTTGTCCTGCAGCTCAATTCCCGCCTGGCGCAACTTGGCCGCAAGCGCGCTGGCCAGGTGGGCCACCGCCATATAGGCGAAAAGATTGATAAGGATTACCGCCAGCAGAGATTTGGCATCGCCCCGCGGCGAAAGCTGGTAGCTCGACAACTTATCAAAGTAGTTCAACTCCAGCAACGATCCGAACAGGATGAAAGAAACAGCGGCCGTAAGATATGCCCAGTAGCGCGGGAGTAAGACACTCGCCACGATAATTACGAGGGGGTAAAGGCAGTTATAGAAAGTGTCTATCCCGCCGGTCACGTAGACCACGGCGGTAACGAACGTGAGGTCGGCAAAGATCTGGGTGATCGCCTGCAGCTTGTATTCCCGTGAAAGGGAGTGCAGAACGATAAAGAACACGGAAACCGTGTACCAGACCACAATGATCCCGATGAACAAGTGGACAGGCACATTCGTCGGCGTCAGGTAGACGATGGTCAACTCTACCGTCAGCAGGAACGAAATAATAATGATGCGGACCTTGACCAGCCATGCCAGCCAGGCCCGCTCATTGAATTTTGTGTCGCTCATCTCCGCCTGTTTTCTCTTTAAAGGTTTACCCGCACTGCGACTCACTGATTAAGACAACTTGGCAATCATCGAGAACAGAGGCATGTAGAGCGAAATTACGATTCCGCCAACGGCCACGCCAAGAAAACCAATCATCACAGGTTCCAGCAGCGTGAGCATGTCCTTGGTTGCGGCATCAACTTCATCTTCATAGAAGTCGGCAATTTTCTGGAGCATGGCATCCATTGCGCCCGTAGCTTCACCCACACCGATCATCTGCGTCACCATGTTGGGGAAGACTCCGCATTCCTTCAATGGATCAACAATCGTGCGGCCTTCTTCCACTGCTTTCCGGACTTTCATGAGCGCATCTTCAAGAACGGCGTTACCTGAAGTTCTTGCGGTAATCGCCAGGCCTTCCAGAATGGGAACACCGGATGTAATGAGCGTACCGAGCGTACGGGTAAAACGTGCTACGGCGATCTTGCGTAGCACTGGTCCCATTACCGGCAGGTTCAATAACATTTTGTCAAACAAGTAACGGCCCTTGGGATTCTTGCGCAGCTCACGAATGCCAATCACGCCAACGATGATCAAAAGGAAGAACAGCCACCAGAATCGACCGACAAAGTTGCTGAGTCCAACCACGATCTTTGTGGGCAAAGGGAGATCCACCTGCATGCTGCTGAACATGTTGGCGAAAATCGGCACCACAAATTTGAGCAGCGCTCCAACCACCAGGATCGCCATACTGATAACGGAAACCGGGTAGATCAAAGCTGACTTAACCGAGGCCCTCAACTTCACCGTTTTTTCCACATACATGGCAAGACGCTGGAGAATGGTATCCAGAATACCGCCCGCTTCGCCGGCCTCAATCATGTTTGTGGTCAAGTCATCAAACAGCTTGGGATACTGGCGCATGGCGTTGGAAAGAGTTGAGCCTCCCTCCACGGTCTGCCTGACTCCAGTCAGACATTTCTGGAAAAACTGGTTTTCCTGGTTAGCGGCGAGGATTTCAAGACACTGCACCAGGGGAAGGCCGGCATCAATCATGACGGAAAATTGGCGGAAGAAAACCGCAATGTCCTTGGTGGCAACTTTGGCAGCGCCGATCTTGGGCAGGGCAAACTCTTTGCCCTTCTCCTTGATAGCACCCGGAGTGATCCGCTCGCGCCGCAGGAGCATAGTGACGGCCGCCTTGTTGTCAGCCAGCCTCTCCCCTGTGATCCTTTTACCCTGCGCGTCTGTACCTGTGAACGTGAATACCGGCATACTGATGACTCCTCTCGAACTTGTTGCCTACCAGCAAAAAGGGTTTTGAATGTTAGCGTTTTACCGCGGTCGCCGCGGCTGCCGCGGCAATTTTTGTTGCTATTACGCCGCGGTTGATCATGTCCTGCAATTCATCCGGCATGGATGACCGTTGTAATGCGGTTTCCAGAGTTATCTGTTTATGAAAATACAAAGTCGCCAGCGACTGGTTGAATGTCTGCATGCCGAATCGGTCTTGTCCGGACTGCATGGCTGAATAGACCTGGTGGATCTTGTCTTCGCGAATCAGGTTGCGAACAGCGGCATTCGGAACGAGGATTTCCATGGCCATCACGCGACCAGCCCCGCCGACTTTTGGCAGAAGCGTCTGGCAGCAAATACCTTCCAGCACGAGGGAGAGCTGGGCGCGTATCTGTGACTGCTGGTGCGATGGAAAAACGTCAATGATACGGTTGATGGTGGACGCCGCGGAATTGGTGTGCAGAGTTCCAAACGTCAAATGACCCGTTTCAGCAATGCGCAAGGCCGATTCAATGGTTTCAAGATCGCGCATTTCGCCGATGAGGACCACGTCAGGATCTTCGCGGAGCGCGGCACGCAGCGCGTCACTGAATGACTTGGTGTCAGAGTGCACTTCACGCTGGTTCACCAGGCAGCTCTTGTTCTGGTGTACGAATTCGATGGGATCTTCAATGGTGATGATGTGGTCATGCCGCTCGATGTTTACTTTGTCCAGCATGGCGGCAAGCGTGGTGGATTTACCGGAGCCCGTAGGCCCGGTTACCAGCACCAGTCCGCGCGGCTTCTCACACAACCTGGCGATGACCGGCGGCAGGTTCAACTGCTGGAAACTTTTGATCTCAAAAGGAATGACGCGGTAGACCGCGCCCACAGCGCCACGCTGATTGAAACAGTTACCGCGGAAACGGGCAAGGCCCTTCAACCCGAACGAAAAATCCAGTTCCAGATTTTCTTCAAAGCGATGCTTCTGCGCGTCCGTCAGTACGCTATACGCGAGTTGTTTGGTTTCTGACGGCGTCAACGGAGGCATGTCCAGCGGCTGCAAATGACCGTGCACGCGGACCTGCGGCGGCGAGTTTGTGGTTATGTGCAGGTCGCTGCCTTGCATGTCCAACATCTTTTTCAATAAATCACTGAGCGTTACGTTCATGATTACTTCCTCTGTCCCCTAAAACATTCCTGAAAACCTGCGCGGCTAGTGAATCGTTTCGCGTGCAACTTCTTCCAGGGTGGTCACGCCATCTTTAACTTTGATTAATCCGCTGCGACGCAGCGTGATCATGCCGTGTTCGATCGCTTTCTTCTTCAATTCAACCGCGGACGCGCCGATAAGGATGAGCTCCCGAATCTCGTCGTCCACTTCCATGACTTCATACAATCCGGCGCGACCTTTATATCCGGTGCCGTTGCAATTGGTGCATCCACGCCCCTTGAAAATCTTTACGGTTTTGGATTCTTCCGGCGTGTATCCGGCTTCGATCTTGGCCTGCGGCGGCAGCGGAACTTCTTCCTTGCACTCAGAACAAATGCGCCTTACCAGACGCTGCGCGCAAATGAGGTGAACAGCGGTGGCCACCAGGAAAGGCTCAATACCCATGTTCATGAGGCGGCTGATGGTTTCCGGAGCGCCGTTGGTATGCAGCGTTGAGAGCACCATGTGACCGGTGAGTGCGGCTTTGATGGCAATTTCCGCCGTTTCAAAATCTCGGATCTCGCCCACCAGAATTACGTTGGGGTCCTGGCGGAGAAAAGCGCGCAGCGCGGCAGCGAAATTCAATCCGATGGATTCCTTCATCTGCACCTGGTTCACACCGTGCAATTGGAACTCAACCGGGTCTTCCGCCGTCATGATGTTGGTATCTGGCTTGTTGAGCAATGAGACCGACGAATACAAAGTGTTGGTCTTGCCTGAACCAGTGGGACCCGTAACCAGCACCATGCCGTATGGCTTGAGGACGGCGTGCTGGAACTTCTCCAGTGACTCCTGCTCGAAGCCAAGCTTGGTCATGTCCAGGCGAAGGTTTTCCTTGTCGAGCAATCGAAGAACGATCTTTTCGCCCCACAGGGTCGGCAGCGAGTTCACGCGGAAGTCGAGTTGTTTTTTCTTGCCGCCAATCTGCATCTTCAGCATGATGCGTCCGTCCTGTGGAAGGCGCTTTTCGCTGATGTCCAGCTTGGCCATGATCTTGATGCGTGACGTGATGGCGTCCTTGAGCTTCATCGGCGGTGACATGATGTGCTGCAGCACGCCGTCAATACGGAAGCGGACGCGATATTCTTTTTCGTACGGCTCAATGTGAATATCGCTGGCGCCTTTCTTCACGGCGTCCGTCAGGATGATATTCACCAGCTTGACGATGGGAGCTTCGTCCGCAGATTTTTCCAATTCAGCAAGATCGAGATCGTCCTGATCGGTCTGAAGTTCAACGTCCGCTTCATCACCCATGGAAGCCAGAATGTCATCGACATTCTCTTCGTTCGCGGTGGTTCCGTAGGCCTTGTCAATGGCCTCCATGATCGCCGATTCAGAAGCGACCACCGGCTCAATGTTGAAGCCGGTCATGAACTTGATATCGTCCATGGCGAAGACGTTGGTAGGATCAACCATGGCGATGGTAAGAGACGCGCCCACTCTGCTCAAGGGCAGGATCTGGTAACGCTTGGCGGTCTCCACCGGAATCAGCTTCACTACGGAGGCGTCAATTTCAAAATACTGGAGATTGATGGCGGGCACGCCGTACTGGCGGGACAGAAAATTTGTGACTTCTTCGTCGCTCACGAAACCGAGCGAGACTAACGTGGACCCCAAACGAGCGTTGGGGCCGTGCTCTCGCTGGGCCTTCAGGGCTTTATCCAGCTGCTCTGACGAGATGATCTTCTCTCTTACCAGAAGATCGCCGAGCCGTTGTGACATAGAATTCCCGCTGATCCTGAAAAAAATTTAACTCAAATCTTGCATTCACTAAGAAAATGGCTGGAGGGGCAGCCGTCGTCGTCATGACAAACGTGAGTATCGCGATTATTTGCCCGGTGACACAAATTGTCAATCAGCCTTTGTCCTCTAAGGTTCATGCACTTAAGGGCGACAATTTTTGGCGCTAGGAAATGGTAGGTGAAATGCCGGAGTGGGCGTGACGGGCGGACAAAAACCCAGGTATCTCTACGCCAAAGGCCTTAGGAAAATTGGTTCAAATTACGACAGTTTCCTGATACTCGCCAAAAACAGTACGCATGGAGTCTGCGATCTCTCCGACCGTACAGAGGCTTTCGACTGCATGAACAATGTGAGGCATCAGGTTGGAACCGGACAGCGCCGCGTCTTTTACAGCCTGAGTGGCCGATTCCGCTACCGCCTTGTCACGACGATCACGCAGCGCGCGCAAGCGCTCCACCTGCTTGCGCTCCAATTGTTCGTCAATGCGCTGAACGGGCACCGCAGCGCCGCCATCGCTCTGGAACCGATTGACGCCCACCACCACCTGCTCCAGCCGATCTACGCCCTGCTGGAATTCATAAGCGGCGTTCTGGATTTCCTGCTGGATGAATCCGAGTTCGATGGCTTTCAGTGTTCCGCCCATGGCATCAATCTTTGCGAGGTATTGGTTGGCGTGCCGCTCAAGTTCACCGGTGAGTGACTCAATAAAGTAAGACCCGGCCAGAGGATCAATGGTATTCGCAACGCCGGTTTCAAAGCCCACAATCTGCTGCGTACGCAGGGCGATGCGTGCTGCTTCTTCCGTGGGCAGTCCCAGCGCTTCATCAAAAGAGTTGGTGTGGAGAGACTGCGTACCACCCAAAACCGCTGCCAGGGCCTGCAGCGCGGTACGAACAATGTTGTTCTCCGGCTGCTGGGCGGTAAGAGTTGAGCCAGCGGTCTGGGTGTGGAAACGAAGCATGAGAGCCCGTGGGTTCGTGGCCCCAAAACGATCTTTCATGATCCGCGCCCACATGCGGCGAGCAGCCCGGAACTTGGCTACTTCCTCGAGAAAATCGTTGTGCGCATTAAAGAAAAATGACAGGCGAGGCGCAAACTTATCCACGCTCTGGCCGGCTGCCTGGGCAGCCTCAACATAGGCAATACCGTTGGCCAGGGTGAAGGCGATCTCCTGTACCGCAGTGCTGCCGGCTTCGCGCATGTGATAGCCGGATATCGAGATTGGATTCCACTCCGGCATGTGCTCATTGGCGTAAGCGAACATGTCCGTAATAATCCGCATGGCCTGCTTGGGCGGATAGATATACGTCCCGCGTGCGATGTATTCCTTGAGAACATCATTCTGGACGGTGCCGCTAAGCTTGCGGATATTGGCGCCATTGCGCTTTGCCACGGCAATGTACAGGGCCAGCAAAATGGAAGCCGTGGCATTAATGGTCATGGACGTGGAGACCTTTTCCAGGTTGATCCCGTCAAAGAGCCGCTGCATGTCTTCGACCGAATCAATGGCCACGCCCACCTTGCCAACTTCACCTATCGCCATGGAATGATCTGAGTCCATGCCAATCTGCGTTGGCAGATCAAAAGCCACGGAAAGGCCCGTGGTGCCATGGTTCAGGAGATATTTATAGCGCCGGTTCGATTCTTCAGCGTCCCCCATTCCGGCATACTGCCGCATGGTCCAGAGGCGTCCGCGATACATGGTGGGCTGCACACCGCGGGTATAGGGAAAATCACCGGGGAAGCTGACGTCACGATCAAAGTTCCAGCCGTCGAGATCAGCCGGAGTATATAGAGGATGGATGGAAACAGATTTGGTCTGGGATTCTTCGGGCGCGACTTTTACGTCATCAGCCATATGACAGGAAATTTTACTTTTTCAGAGTACGACTGGCTTTTCTGAATGATACCAGTGTAAACCATAAGGAAATGGTCAGAAAAACCACGGCCTCCCAGAAGCGGACCCTGTCTGCAAAGTGGTTGGTCATGTACTGCTTCCAGAGCATTTTGGCAGCCAGCATGGAGAAAAGGATAAAAAACAGTCCCGTAACCTGAAGCCAAAGCGCGTAAAACGTTCTTCCGAAAGAGATTGCAACCGTCTTGGTGCTGGCCAGAATCGCGCCCAGCAGCTTGTCTTTCTTCTGGACGTTCTTGATGACTGAGGAAACTGGAGACATTTCCGGTTATTGTAGCCCGAAAAATGACAGAATTTTGCACCAATCCTTGTGAACAGTAACCGTCGTAACCTGCATCTTATCCACTGAGGGCCATTTCAGTGAATAACAGGCTTAAGAAGCTGGTAAAAGATCTGGGCGAAGCCATCAACGGCACACTGTCAGAATCCGAGCAAATTGCGGTTGTGATCTCGAGGATTAAAGACGAGGGGTTTGATATCTTTCTGGTCCTTGAAGCGACCATCGGCTTTAACAACCGGGAAGACGAAACCGCTAAAGCTGGTCCGGAACTGGTGGGAAGCCGGCGCAAGAACGTCGATCCACAATTCTCCATCACCGCCCATGATGTACGTTTCTTAAAATCTCTGCGCATCAAGGTAGAAGAGGCGGCGTAAGTACCAGCTTGTGATGCCGCACAAAATCTCATTCCACTTTTTCTGTTAGCATTTATCTCGTTCGTTAGCCTTGTTTTCGGAGACAGGATTCACCCAAGGCATATCATGAAAGACACACTTGGAGTACTGCTGGCCGGCGGGGCCGGAGAACGTCTCTATCCACTGACGCGTGATCGCGCCAAGCCGGCGGTGGCGTTCGGCGGAAACTATCGCATCATCGACATTACGCTTTCCAACTGCATCAACGCCGACTTGCGCCGCGTGTATATCCTCACGCAGTACAAAGCACTGTCACTGAATCGCCATATACGTGAAGGATGGGGCTCAGTGGTGGCGCGTGAGCTGGGTGAATTCATTGAGATTCTTCCGCCCATGAAGCGCGTGAGTGACAACTGGTACCTGGGCACAGCCGATGCGGTGTACCAGAACATTTATTCCATCGGCTCTGAACAGCCCAAGTACGTTCTGATTCTTTCCGGCGACCATATTTACAAGATGAACTATCAACGCATGCTGGACCAGCATTGCGCCGCCCAGGCTGACGTTACGCTGGCGACGATTCTCATTGATCCCAGCGAGACGCCACGGTTTGGAGTGGTTGAAGTAGATAGAGACGGACGGATTTCAGGATTTGAAGAAAAGCCCAAAGTCACCAAGCTGCGTTCCCCTTATAATCCCGAGATGGTGGATGGCTCCATGGGCGTCTACCTCTTCAACACAGAAGTCCTGCTGCCTGTGTTGCTGAAAGATGCCGAGGACCCGAATTCGTCACACGACTTTGGCAAGGACATCCTGCCCAAGATCCTCAACCAGTACAAGATCTACTCGTACAACTTTGTTGACGAGAACAAGAAAGAAGCTCTTTACTGGCGCGATGTGGGAACTCTGGAAGCCTATTACGAAGCCAACATGGACTTGATTTCGGTTTCGCCGGTCTTCAACTTGTATGACAAAGACTGGCCGATCCGGACGCACCAGCGCCAGTATCCGCCGGCCAAATTCGTCTTTGGCGAGCCCGGCCGCACCGGAACCGCCATTGATTCCATTGTTTGTCCCGGCTGCATTGTCTCGGGTGGAATCGTGAAGAACAGCGTGCTGTCACCAGATGTCCGCGTGAATTCCTACACGGAAGTTGATGCCAGCATCATTTTTTCCCACGTGAACATTGGCCGCCACTGCCGCATTCGCAATGCGATCATTGACCGGGATGTCCAGATACCCGAAGGCACCATCATTGGCTTTGATCCCGAGGAGGACGCGAAGAACTACGTGGTGACCGAATCCGGAATCACGGTGGTCACGCGTGATTACTCGTTGTTTGAAAGTCCGGTGCCGGTGGATTACTTTACGTCAGAATAATTGACCAATCGATTGATCTAAAATTGAGGCGCACAGGCAAGCCGGCTGTGCGTCTTTTTATTGCGGCACTTCTGGGGAATACGATCTGATCATGTCAACTTTTTACTGCCCGGCCGCTTCATGAAACCACCTGCGGCAAAAACCGAATCAGTTGTTGAGCTACTACACGGCCAGCGCGTGGCTGATCCTTATCGCTGGCTGGAAGACGCGTCTTCACCGGAGACGCAGGCGTTCGTCGAGCAACAAAACGGATACACGCGGCAGGTTCTTGATGGTGCTCCGGGAATTGACAGGCAGGCACTGCGAACGCGCATTGAACAACTGCTAACCATTGGCCGGGTAGAGCCACCGCATGTTGCAGGCGAATACTATTTTTACGTGCGCCGCGATGGCCGCCAGAACCAACCTGTGATTTACGTTCGCAAGCGTGGGCAAGACCAGGACCACGACCGGGCATTGATTGACGTGAATGCGCTGGCACAGGACGGGACCGTGGCCCTCGATTGGCATTACCCTTCGCCGAACGGCCGATACGTGGCGTACGGGACTTCAGCCAGCGGAACCGAAGTGAGTACTTTGCAGGTCATCGATACAGAGACGGGTACGGTGAAGCCCGTGGAGATTGATCGCGCACGAGCCGCCTCACTGGCATGGCTGCCCGACGAATCAGGCTTCTACTACACCAAATATCCCCGCGCCGGCGACGTTCCTCCGGGACAGGAGGTTTATTACCGGCGCGTGTTCTTTCACGCGCTCTCGAATCAAGACAACACCGGCGCCAGTGATCCCCAGATATTCCCGACGAAAGATATCAAGATCGATGCGGAACACTGGCCCGGCGTTCACCTCTCAGAAAATGGCCGCTGGCTACTGGTGAAAGTGGAGGAAGGCTGGGCGAAAAATACTCTGTTTCTGAAAGATCTCGCAATCCCCGAGGCTGAATTCCAATGCCTGACTGCGGGCAGAGATTTTCTGTATTCCGCGGAAATCGTGGATGACCAGCTTTACATCACGACAAACGAAAAAGCCACGCGCTTTCGCGTTTTGAAGACGTCATGTCACCATCCTGAGCCAGCAAACTGGAAAGAGGTAATTGCGGAGAGCGCGGGAGTGCTCGAAGAGACGCAAATCATCGGACACCGCCTTTTCCTCCGTTACAGCAGGAACGCAATTTCAGAATTGAAGATTGCCGACCTCGACGGCAAACCGCTCGCTGATGTCTCACTGCCGACGCCTGGCAGTATCTTTGCCCTGACTGGAAAATGGGACGGCGATGAGGCTTTTCTCGGCTTCACGTCGTTCACGATACCGCCCGCAGTTTATCGCGTGAGTCTCGATGGAAAAATTTCACCGTGGGCAAGGGTGGACTCGCCCATCAATCCCGATGAATTTCAAGTGGAACAGGCGTGGTTTACATCGAAGGATGGTACGCGCGTTCCCATGTTCATTGTGAGCAAGCGAGGAAGCGCTCGCAGCGGAAAAGCTCCAACGCTTCTTTCCGGTTATGGCGGATTCAATGTGGGCCGCACGCCGGTGTTCAATCGCAACGCCATGTTGCTGCTGCTGGAAAAAAGCGGCATCTATGTTGACGTGCAACTGCGCGGCGGTAACGAATTCGGTGAGGCATGGCACCGCGCCGGCATGCTGGAGAAGAAGCAAAATGTTTTTGACGATTTCAGTGCTGCCGCCGAATTTCTTATTCGCGAGCAATATACGGATCGCGACCATCTGGCAATTCAGGGTGGAAGCAATGGTGGATTGCTGGTTGGAGCTGCCATCACGCAGCGACCAGAACTGTTCCGAGCAGCCATCTGCCAGGTTCCCTTGTTAGATATGATCCGGTACCACAATTTTCAAATCGCTAAACTCTGGATCCCAGAATATGGCTCCGCCGATGATCCGCAACAGTTCCACTTCATCTATGCTTACTCGCCCTATCACCACGTGAAACCCGGAATTCAATATCCCGCCACGTTCTTTATGACGGCAGATGGTGACACTCGTGTTGACCCGATGCACGCTAAGAAGTTGGCGGCGCTTCTGCAAGCCAGTGCAACCAATGACTCCAGCCGTCCGATTCTTTTGCGTGTGGATGTAAAAGCAGGACATGGGGCGGGTAAGCCGATTGGCAAATTGATGGACGATGCACTTGATCTCTGGACCTTTCTGTTCTGGCAGCTCGAGGTTACGCAGTAGGGAATGATGGTTCTGCGTACTCAAGAAAAAGACCTGCACCGCCGCGCAGGTCTTTCTACCTCTACCCAAGCAAAGGCTTGATGTGGGTTTAGCTGATGTTCAAAGCCTGAGTCAGTTTGAATCCCAGCCTGCGCTCGGAGCTGAATCCAACATCTTTCTTCCCGGTAGCGTAAGCAGCGCCAGTGCCACCTGCCGCACCAACCAATGATCCGATGGCGGCTCCCTTACCTCCGCCCGCAAGCGCGCCGATGAGAGCTCCGCCGCCTGCGCCACCACCAATGAACGCCAGATCGCGCTTCTCATAGCTACCGCCGCTTACAAACATGGTGTTGGTTCGCACCGGCATACCCTTGCCGTTCACGGTAATGGAAGCGAGGGTAATGCGCAGATATCCGGCATTGTGCAGATGACCTGACTCGCGCGCTGCAACCACCTTACCCATCACAGGCGCGCCTTTGGGAGCTATGGTCTTCTCGTTTATTACCAGAGGTTCATCCAGTACTGCGGTAAACACCTGACCTGATTGCGCATTAGAACTTGAAAGCGGCTCCTGCAAACGAACATACACGGCCGTGTTTGCCGGCAGAACCAGAGGCATGGGCTCTGTGAGCGAGGCCCTTTGCGGCGCCGCACTATCGGTTACATCAGAAGATGTCTTGGCGTTGACTCCATTGCATCCAGCAAGCCCCGCTGTCACAAGGGCGAGGGCAAGAATAAAAACAAAAAACTTATTTTCTTTCATCACTACTCCGGGCATGTGGGGGACAGCCACTTCCTGAGTAGCACGAAACATGCCATTGCCACGTCCGCTGAAATTCAATCACTTAGGACAAGGCAGGATAGTTCAAGTGTAATTTTTACAGATTAATGATTACCGCTTCCGGCGGAAGCCTGCGCGTTTGAAGATGTTTCAGGCTGGATCACAATTCCGTCAAACGGCGTTATGGCGACGAGACGATTGCCCATCATGCTCACGTTTCTCACCAACCATCCGGCGTTTATTGGCGACCAGGTGCGAGCATTGTCCGTGCTTTCAAAAACATTCATGGAAGCCGCGCCTGTGGCGAGAATACGCTGGTTTGGCTCATCAAACTGCACACTCATCACGCTGGATAGCCGCAGCGAAGTCACACGCTTCCAGGTATCGCCAACATCACTGCTGCGGAAAATTCCTTCGCGCGCAGCGAGCCAGATGTTTCCCTTAGTATCGACGGATACGGAGTTAATGATGAAGTCAGGTTCCAGCGGTTTGGGCGTGAGCCAACGTTCGCCCGCATTCACAGAAACTGCGATTACGTTCCGATTCGCCGCCACGACCATGCGATCCGCCACAGCCAGCGTGCTCACGTAACGCAAGCCGGGGAGATCCTGCTTGTGCCAGGTTTTCCCGGCGTCACTGCTGGTCAAGAGGCCGATGGAAGTGGCGGCGAACCAGGTGGAATCCGCCACTTCCAATGCATTAATGCGAGCCGTGAGCTCAGTGGTGATTGTTTTGGCGATGACTGTTTCTTTCTTTACAGGATCGGGCTTTCCCGAATCGGGCAAAGGCTTTTCTTCCACCAGAGTATTCGATGGCGTCCAATGGGAGTCGCCGGCCTTCAACATGAAGATTCCGCGGTCGGTCCCGGCCAGTAACATGTTGTCCGGCAGCCGGCGTAGCGCAAAAACATCCCGGCCTTCAAGGCCGTCACTGATCTGCTTCCAGGTTTGCCCAGCGTCTGGGGAAAGAAAAACGCCGCCGAATTCTTTGTCGTTCAAAAGACCAGCATAAAGACTGCGCGGCGATTTCGGGTCCACCAGCAGTGTAGCCACCTGACGATGGGTAAATCCGCGATTGGATGCGACGAATGTTGCGCCACCATCCTCACTGGAAAGCACGCCACTTCGGTCCGTGGCCAGCAGCACATGCGACGTGCGACGTGGATCAACTAAAACGTCGTTGATGATCACGTTGGCACCGGTAGTCCGCTTCCACGTTGCGCCGCCATCGGTGGACTTCCACAAACCTTCCGTGGTTCCGGCATAGACCACGTTATGGTCAGAAGGATCCATTTTCAGCATGCGCGTACGGCGCGCAGAGTAAGGAATGCCCTGAATCTTGCGAAAAAGTTCTCCGGCATTCTGGCTGCCATAAATGCCCGAGCATGCGCTGATGAAGACGTTTGCCGGGTTGGTGGAATCGATCACGATGGAGAAAACGTCGGAATCGTCAATCACGCCCTTCTTGATACTGTGCCACGTCTTGCCCCCGTCTTCGGTTTTCCACGGAAGATGCCACGTTCCGGCATAGATGATGTCAGGATTCTGCGGATCAATGGCGATGGATTCAACATTCTTGATTTCCGCCTGACGCTCCGGCGAGATGCGCTCCCAATTGTCGCCACCATCATGTGTGCGGTAAATGCCATCCAGCGCGCCTGCCACCAGGATTTTGGGATTCGACAGCGCCATGCTCAGAGCGCGAATGGATTTGCCATGCATATCGGCGACGAGGTCCCAGGTGCGTCCAGCGTCCTTGCTGCGAAAAATCTCACCGTCATGATCAGGCGATTGCGCGTTCCATGCTGCAACAAAAATGTTTTCGGGATGCGCTGGATCAACCACTACATGGTCCAGAACCATCTCAGAGGCGCTGCCAAGATGAACAAATCGCGCCCAGCTCAAACCGTTGTCAGATGAACGATAGAGACGACCAGCGCTTGTACCCAGGTAAATCCGGCCTGGATTACCAGGATCAACTGTGAGGCTGCGGACTGTTCCGCCATCAGGCCCCAAAGGCTGCCAAGCCTGTGCGAGAACGTGCGTAGCATGCAGGCATACGCCAAGCAGGAGCAAAAGCTGGATTGTGATGAATGGACGCCGCATGCACTTCACAAGAGTCTCACCTGTTGCCTGAAAGAGGTTGGCTAAAGGGTGACATGATGATTCTGCCGCAACAAGTTACTGAAGGCCAAGTGATTGTATTAAAAGCGAATCAAGGTCGATACGCGGACTTTCTGGGTAGAGAGTTTTGAGGGCGGGGTGGACACCGCCCTCAAAACGAATAGGAGAACGGACACTAGCGAAGGACAACCAGAATCAACTGCGTCCCGTTCTCCAGTTTTACGTTGGATTTCTTTGAGATGATCAAGGTGGGGCCGCTCGAAGGCGGGCTGAGCGTGATGCCCTTGATTCCGTAAACACCCCGCATGCCGCTGCTGGCGCTGAGCTTGGCGCTGCTGACCTGGGCGAGATCAACCATGTTGCCGCGAGTTCCTCCGGGCGAGTTTTTCACGGTTGGGACGGCCCCGATTGAGTTAAGCAACGCAACCGACGAAGTTGCCGTTTGCGGCACAGGGGCAGCGGCTCCATTGCTCCCGGCACGTCCTCCGCTCGTGGTGCCAGTTCCCGACGACGCCACCATGGGCGGCGGCATTATCTGATCGGGTTCATCCACCCGCGAGCGCCGGACCACTGGAGCCACCAGTGCCTGGACACCAGCCTCCACCGGCAGTTCCTTATGATGTTTGAGCAGTACCCTGTCAAAAACCACTCCCAGCCTCGATTCAGGGTCCGCGTCCGTGCTCCTCTTCACTTCGGTGACGTGGCCCACGAGTTTGGACTCAGTCGCCGCAACAATCTTTCCTTTTAAGATCAAATCCTGGGTTAGCACCGCCTTCACCTTGTCGCCTGGCTTCAGTTTGCCGGCGTTGACGCCATGCGCAAACTCCGCCACCAGGATTGTGCCCTTTGCAAATGTGGCAGAATCGGCGGCAGGCATCTTGGACTGGGATTGTTCCGCTGATATTGTTGTCTGAGTGCTGGCTGCCGGTTGAGCGGCGCTCTGGTCGGCGGGCGAAACCTGCGCCCGGGATAGATTCGTGCCCACACTCAGACTGGCTGCGAAAGTCATGACACCAAAAATGGTCGAGCAGCGATTCATATACCGCTCCTTCGAAAAGAAGTACCTTGTTCGCCGGCTTCGTACGTAAAAACTATGGTTTCACATTTTGCACTATCTTGCAGGAAAATTAAATGGTTAAACGATGTTTGTTGCTGGACTCGCCGTTTCAGCTCTGGAGTACATCTAACTTCCAGAGGGTACAGCCGCAATGGTCCCAAGTGGTGTAATCTCTCAGCAAGGGGATAGACGTTGACCACACAGGAAAAGGTCCTCATCGTAGAGGACGAAGAGAATGAACGTTCCGGACTGGCCGAGCTGATTTCGGCCTGGGGATATCGCACAGACACAGCCAAAGACGGACTGGAAGGTCTGGAAAAAGTGGCTACCTGGTTTCCGGGTATCGTTGTCACAGACTTTAAGATGCCCCGCATGGATGGCATGGAACTCCTGCAGCGCCTGTCTGACCAGCCACAGCCCATAGCGGTGATTCTGCTTACGGCCCAGGGCAGCATTGACGTGGCTGTGGACGCGATGAAAGCCGGTGCTTATGACTTTATCCAGAAGCCTGTGGACCCGGCGCGCCTCAGGCAGATCCTGCAGAACGCTGCCAGACAGCGCGGCACGTCACTGGAACTGGAAGCCACACGCCGCAAGTTGCGCGATACCGGCATCTTTGGCCAGATGGTGGGCACATCCAAAGCCATGCAGGAGATCTTCCATTTGATTGAAATGGTGGCGCCCAGCACGGCTTCAGTCCTCATTACCGGTGAAAGCGGCACCGGCAAGGAAATGGTTGCACGAGCGATTCATGATATGAGCCCGCGCAAGAACAAACCTTTTGTAGCGATTAACTGTTCCGCCATTCCGGAAACATTGATTGAAAGCGAGATCTTCGGCCACGAAAAAGGCGCGTTTACTGGAGCCCTGGAACGTCGCGCAGGCTGCTTTGAACTCGCTGAAGAAGGCACGCTTCTGCTGGATGAGATTGGTGAAATGCCCGCGGCAACGCAGGCCAAGCTTTTACGTGTACTCGAAGACCGAAAATTGCGGCGGCTGGGCAGCAAGGTGGAAACGCCGGTGGATGTGCGGGTTCTTGCCGCCACCAACAAGGTCCCGGAAGACGCCGTGGCCAAGGGTGAATTGCGCGGCGACCTCTATTATCGCCTGAATGTCTTCAACATCCACATGCCTCCGCTACGTGACCACAAGGATGATCTGCCGCAACTGGTGGAAGCTCTGCTCAATGACATGAATAACAAGCATGGCCGTGCAGTGTCTGGCGTCACGGAAGGAGTGTTGAATCAGTTCAGCACACACAACTGGCCGGGCAACATCCGCGAAGTGAGAAATACCCTGGAGCGCGCCGTGATTGTTTGCGATGGAAAAGTGATTGATCAGCGCCATCTGCCACCCAACTTTGGCAGCGGAGGGATGAAAACCGCTTCATCGGACGGTGAAGGAATACGTCTGCAGGTTGGCACAACCGTGGGCGACGCCGAAAAAGCCCTCATATTAAAGACCCTGTCAGCCACCAACAATAACAAAACCCGCGCTGCGGAAATTCTGGGAATCAGCCTGAAAACGTTGCACAATAAGCTGAAGGAGTATGGTGCGGCGTCCGGACTTGCCAACGAAGCCGCCAGCTGACCCCAAATGCCATCACTGCGCCTCAAGACCAAGCTGGTCATTGCTATCACTCTGATGGTGGTAGTGATCGTGACTTCCTTGTCGGCGCTCTATCTGTATGAAGTCATCAATGAGCGCATCGTCGAACTGGTAAAGTACTCGGGTTCCATCGCATCCCAGGTGGTGGCCGTTGCGCGCACCTCACTCCAGGTGGATTTGCGCGATGCCAAGATAGACCTGACCGATTCAAAGCAGGTAAACGCGATACTTGTGGACCTGTTGGAAAGCGATTCGGCGGTAAATTCGCTATTGGAATCATGGACCAGCGGGCAGGACTCCGTTCTGGACATTGCGATCACTGATCCGACAGGACGAGTTCTCTCCCACTCCAACCCGTCTATGCTGGGAAAAACAGTCGCCCAGCGCGAAGATTTAAGTAATCTTCTATACGCAAAAATTCGGGACAAACTCAAAATCATCTACGGCCCTTTGCGCGTATACGAAACGCGCGTTGTCCTGCAGCGTCTGGATGGCGCACCGTTCGGAGAGGTCCGTCTGGGAGTTTCCACTTCCTTCCTTCGCGACCAGATCCGGGCTCCGGTGAAAAAAGCGATCGCAGTCTCGCTGGCAGCGATCCTCATGTCGCTGATCGTGTCCGCAGGTGTATCCACAATCGCGTTACGTCCACTCACGCAGATCAGCAGGCGCCTGGACGCATTAGCATCGGGTCAGGCAGTTCCGGTGGACACCGAATCAGGACGCTCCGACGAATACGGAGTTGTGTCACATAAGATCGAACGCCTGGGCCGCCAGGTACGCGACGTCAAGGAAGTGTTCTCTGCGTTGAAAGAAAACCTTGACCAGATGATGGCCAACCTGCAGGACGGCGTGATGCTGTTCACCAGCGATTTTCGCGCCGTGCTGGTCAGCGCGTCAGCGGAACGCTTCATCGGCAAACCACGGGGAGACATGCTCGGTGGCCGTCCCAATGAAATCTTTTCCAATCAGACTCCTCTCGGCCGGGCCATTCTGTCAGCATTTCAATCACGTACGCCTGTAGTTTCAGAAGAAATTGAAGGCGAACACGGACGCCACGTTCAGATCTCCATGGATTTCATTGAGGAACACGGTGAGCGCATTGGAGCGCTGCTTACGCTGCGTGACGCCGAATCTGTCCATCGAATTGAAGACGAGATCGAGTTGTCGCGCCGCCTTGCGGCCATCGGACGCCTTACTTCCGGCGTGGCCCACGAGGTCAAGAATCCCATCAACGCCATCGTTGTCCATCTGGAAGTGATGCGCCAGAAGCTGAAGGACATCGATCCCGACACAAAACGTCACATCGACGTTATCAGCAGTGAGATCCAGCGCCTGGATCGTGTGGTCCAGACGCTTGTCGATTTCACTCGTCCTGTGGAGTTACGGCTTCACGATACCGACTTGCGCAAACTGGTTGATGAAGTTGTAATGCTTGCCAAACCCGCTGCTGAACAACAAGGGGTAACAATTGACCGGCAACTGAGTACCGATTCCATGCTCACACGCGTGGACGCGGACCTGGTCAAGCAGGCGGTACTCAATATCGTAATCAACGGTGTGCAGGCAATGCCGGACGGCGGCGAGCTTCGCCTTTCCTTGAGGCGCGAACCGGAGAGCGTCCTGCTTACCATCTGTGATCAGGGCCAGGGAATTCCCACGGACATCCGCGACAAAGTTTTCAATCTATATTTCACTACCAAAAAAGGTGGCAGCGGCATTGGTCTGGCAATGGCCTATCGAGTTGTGCAACTCCACCATGGCTCGCTGGAATTTACCTCCATTGCCGGGCATGGTACAACTTTCTACTTGCGCTTCCCTCTGGCTGAAATTACCAAAGGAGAACCAACTCGGGTACAATCTGAGGACTCTGTCAGCAAAGCATGACGCCGCTTCGTCTAAAAACGGTCCTGCTGTCCCTGGCTTCCATCTTGTTGGTTCTGTCTGGTTGCAGCCAGAAAAAGCCAGTCCTGGTGGTGCCTCGGGAACGCCCCATCTCGGGAGCGCCTACTCCTACGCCAACTCCTGAGGCGCAGCAGGCTTCTGTGCCCGCAACTCCAGAACCAACGCCAACAGCCACACCCGCGCCTGACCAGGCCGAAGCTACAGCACCAAAGAAAAAGCATCACATTCCCAAACCATCACCCGCGGTGAAGGCAGTTACTGATCCGAACAACCAACCCAGAAAACCTGATCCAACCACAGATGCAAAGGCCTCCCCGACGCCAGGTCTGATTGCGCCTGCCATCTCCGCCAGCGACGCGCAACGCGATCACAATGCCGCTGAACAGCTTCTGCAAAGCACAGAAACTAACCTTAACAATCTTGGCAAACGCCAGCTTTCTTCTGACGAAGAGTCTGTGATTTCGCAGATCAAGAACTTCATTACCCAAAGCCGCCAGGCGCTTAAAGATAACGATCCGTCCCGCGCCCGCAATCTGGCGCTGAAGGCTAACCTTCTCTCCAATGACCTCACACGGTCACGCTAGTTAGTCTCCGTAAACTTTTTTCTGAAACCATTTTTTTTTGCGAAACACCGCCGCCCTGTTATCCTTCGGGCCATGACTCTCTCCGTCTGCATCATCACGTTCAACGAAGAAGCCAACATCGCCCGCACGCTGGAGAGCGTGAAGGAAATAGCCGATGAAATCATCATCGTAGATTCCGGCAGCACTGATGCCACTGTTTCACTGGCCCAATCTCGTGGTGCAAAAGTATCTGTCGAGCCATGGAAGGGATTCGCGCTGCAAAAAAATTCGTCGCTGGCCAAGGCCACCAGTGACTGGATACTTTCCCTGGATGCGGATGAAGAAGTAAGTCCGGAACTGGCTAAAAGCATCCTCAAGCTTATGCGCTCCGGCCAGGCTCCTGAGTTCAACGGGTACATGATCAACCGCCGTAACATTTATTTTGGCACCTGGCTTAAGCGCTGCGGCTATTATCCTGACCCGAAGTTGCGTCTGGTGAAGCGTGGTTCAACCGAGTTCGAGTTGCGTCCAGTACATGAAGACATGAAAATGTCAGAAAAAAAAGGCCACTTGCAGGGCGATCTTTTTCACCACGCCTACAAAAACCTGGAAGATTTTCTGGAACACCAGAACCGTTACTCCTCTTTGGGTGCGGAAATGGTGGCAGCCAAAGGCAAGGTCAGCTTCAGCTTTATCAATATCGTGTTGCGACCCATGGTCAGGTTCATTTACAGCTATTTCTTCCGTGGCGGCTTCCGCGATGGCAAAGTCGGCTTGCTCGTACTGATGAATCACGCCATGTACGTGAGCTGGAAATACGCCAAGGCGTGGGAATTATCAAGAAATAGTGAAACAAAAACCAGCTAGGCTGTTACAGTCGCTTGGCTCTTTCTGCTCGAGATCAACATCAGAATTGCTCCCGCAACCATCGATAACAGCGCCGTGAATTGTGCGTTGCTCATGCCCAGGATCACATGCGGGTTGATGCGTATAAACTCCACCAGAAAGCGCTCAGCGCCGCTCAGCACCAGGAATTCACCTGTCAGCACACCTGCTGGCAGAGGCTTCTTCGCCCGGCGCCAGAGATACCAGAAGATCAAAGTACCCGCCAGGAATTCATAAATCGGCGTGGGATAGACATTACAGTCAGCGGGCCAGCCTGCTTCCACACACTTTGTGGTGGTCGGAACTTGTCCGTTGGGGAACGCCATGCCCCACGGCCATGACCATGATGTCGGCCTGCCATAATCACCATCGCCTGACACAAGACAGCCGATGCGCCCCACTGCGTAACCGATTGCCGCGGCAGGACTGGCAATGTCCAGCATTCGAATCGGATTCAACTTGTAATGCTTCCCCAGGTACAGCAGAGTTGCCACGCCGGCCACAAAACCGCCGAACCACGCGAAACCTGACCTGAACCACGAAATGAGCATGCTGACGTTACCCAGAACCGCGGATGTCAGTCGATCTTCCGGCGTGTCAATCGTGTGCCATATCTTTGCGCCCAGAATTCCGGCAATGGCTACAAAAGCCACCACGTTGTAAGGATCAATCGTTAACCGGCGACGACGAATTTCTGCCGCCAGCGCCAGATAACCTGCAATGAACGCAAAGCACATGAACAGGCCGAAGGTGGGCAACTCAAAGCTGCCGATATGAATAAAAGGGAGCAGTGGCTTTCCTCAATGGAGAATTCTTTCTCAGTATATATGGAGACGCGTATCCAGCTCTTTAGAAACGCGTTACTGGGAAATATGCGTAGTTATCACGTCAGGCTGCTCAGCCGTGGCGCGTACAGCGATTCTCGCTGGCATGATGAGAACGCGCGGCAACCCTCCGCCTTTGCGACGGTAGCGCCGCAGCTCAGCCATGGAATTCACACCAAGCTTTTCCGCCAGCATGGAATTGGAAGGCACGTCACTGATGTCAAACAGATCGGCCGGCGTAAACGTCTGGTGCGCCGCCACCAACAAGTCAGTCTCGCTGCGCAGATCGCTGTTCAGTCGCGGATCAATCACAAAGCAATAAAAGATGTCCCATTCACGGACCTTGCCGTCCACCGTGTATTTGTTCACCACGCGATTGTGGTCATACTCAGGTTTGGCAGCGGAATGATACTGGTCACCCGGCACCACCACGTAAAGATTCAGCCGATTATCTGACGGCTTGCCTTCAGTAAGTCTTTCACCCAGATTCCACGGACCAAAGCTCGCCATGCGATTGGTGCCGGTATGCTCAGGCGAGAAAACGACCTTCTCGCCATCATGGTAAGCAGGAAAAGGCTTTACCGATACAACCGGCGCGGCGAATCCCAGGGTGCTCACCAGCAGAGCGACCTTTGTCAGCGTTTTGGCGCAGCGTGAATGCACGGGCAGTGATTATGGACTCGAGCACGCCTCACGGCAAGTCACAATTTCCACACTGTACTAGTGCTAAAGTGAATAGAACATGCGTAACATCATGCAAGACCGTGCTCTGCGATTGATTTTCACTGCCAACATGATTTCCATGATAGGCAGCGGATTAAACGCAGCCGGTGTTACGTGGTACATCCTTCAGGCTACGCACTCGGAAGTGGCGCTCGGCACCATGCTGATGTTGCAGACCATTCCCGCTCTTTTCATGCTTCCCTTCACCGGCGTAATCATTGACCGCGAAGATCGCCGCCGTCTGGTGATGGTGCTGGATGCTACCCGCGGAATCGTAGTCATCGCAGTCGCCGTACTCGCCCTGCGTGGACTCGCGCAACTCTGGGAAGTCTATCTCATGTCCATCCTCGTCGCGGCGGGCTTCTGGATGTTCTGGCCCACCATGAATGCCTTGATTCAGGAACTCACTCCGGAATCAGAGTTGGCCAACTCCAACAGTTTTATTCTTGCCGGATTCCAGGGCGGCTGGCTCATCGCCGGCGCCGTCGTCGGATTTGTCTATAACAAGATCGGTCTTGGCGGCGTTCTGCTCATTGACTTCCTCACCTATGTCCTCTCATTCACCTGCTACCTTTTCGTGCGACGCGGAAAGCACACAGTAAGACCACGCGAGGCGGCCGTCCACGCCAGCCCAGTGCGCCAGTTCTTTCATGAGCTTCGTGAAGGGATCACTTTTCTCCGCTCGCGACCGCGAACCGTTCTGCTCGGCGCCACCTGGTCATTGTTCATCGGAGGCATGCTGACCCAGGGCATCATCACAGCGCCTTTGAGTGATCGCATCCTGCATGCCGGAGCCATCGGCTATGGATGGCTTAATTTTGGATGGGCCACCGGAGCCTGTCTCTGCGCGTTTTTCACTCCCACTCTTCTACGCACCAGCGGTCATCGCAAAGCCATCGGCGCAACCATGGGACTGCTGGGTGCATGCCTGGTCGCGCTTCCATTCATCGGAGATCATCTTCGCCACCGCCTTCCTTTTTCTGGCGTCACCGTGACCTCTGGATTGCTGATTTCCGTCTGCGTTTATTTCGTCATGGGATGCTGCCGCGCCCTCGGCGGAGTTGCCATCACTACCGGCATGATGGAGTCCGTTCCCAAACACTTCATGGGACGCGTGCAAAATACGTTTTATTTCGCGGGCACCTTCCTCCAACTCTTCTCTTCTTTCATAGTCGGCACCGTGGCTCATACCAGAAGCCTCGCGGCGGCATTCGCCATCGTCGGCTTCATCTATATTCTTGCGTCTCTCGCCGGAACCTGGCCGGCCAACGATCTCGCTTCAGCATCTGAGCCCAAAGATCCTGTCGCTGCCTGACCCATGATTCCCACCCTCCCCTTTCATCCCATTTGATCCCAATCATCCCAATTTGGCGTGGGTTTGAGGTGTGAGGTTAGGTGCACCCCTGAGGTGAGACAGAAAGTTTATCCCACACATTTCAGCCATTCTGCTGTCGCACTTTCCGATCACTAGATCAGCAGATCATCCGATCCCCCGATTCTTGCCTTTCTCCGTGTCTCCGTGCCTCCGTGGTA
>Ga0209863_10000056_pt1 | contig 66663 bp, 47 predicted proteins | sample OrgsoiDNA2013046_FD_185796 | JGI IMG/M metagenome (GOLD analysis project Ga0209863, IMG submission 185796) | Permafrost soil microbial communities from the Arctic, to analyse light accelerated degradation of dissolved organic matter (DOM) -... | ecosystem: Environmental > Terrestrial > Soil >...
GACGGCCGAGCGATCGGCGGCTATCTCTTCGAGGGTGCGTCCGGTGGTCACGCTCTCCGGCCGCGCCTCGGTGACGTCGCCGTTCTCCTCGGGCACCACGTGGGCGTCCCGCTCCTTGATGAGCAGCCAGGCGCGCTCTTGATCCTTGTCGCGCGGCGCGCCCCGGCCCCGCAACTTCACCAGCGCGAACCCGCCCTGTAGCTTCTCACCCTTCAGGTGAAACTTGAGGTTTCCGGCAGCGTAGGCCTGGTGCGGATCCCCGAGCGGCTCCCAGGTGCCGCGATCCCAGAGCAGGACGGTTCCGCCGCCGTATTCTCCCTTGGGGATGATGCCCTCGAACTCGGCGTAAGCGAGCGGGTGGTCCTCGACGTGCACCGCCAGCCTTTTGACCCGGGTGTCGAGACTGGGCCCCTTGGGCACCGACCAGCTCTTGAGGACACCCCCGAGCTCCAGCCGGAAGTCGTAGTGCAGGCGCGAAGCCGCGTGCTTCTGGATGACGAAGTGCCGCACACCCTCCCGCCCGGGCGGCACCGGCGCCTCGCCCGACGGCTCGCTGGTGACCTTGAAGTTTCGCTTCCGGTTGTATTCGGAGAGGCCCACGTTCGTATGTTAAGACCAGTTGCCCATGCGGATGTCACAGACCCTGATTCCGACGCTCAAAGAAGCACCTTCCGAGGCCGAGGTTCCGTCGCACGTCTTCATGGTGCGCGGCGGCTATCTGCGCAAAGTCGCCGCCGGTATCTATTCGTTCCTGCCGCTCGGGTGGAAGGTCGTCCAGAAGGTCGAGAAGATCATCCGGGAAGAGATGAACCGCGCGGGCGCCTCGGAGGTCTTCCTGCCGGCGGTGATTCCGGCGGAGCTCTGGCAGGAGTCCGGCCGCTGGGATCAATACGGCGCGCAGTTGCTGCGCTTCAAGGATCGCAAGGGCGGCGACTTCGTGATCGGGCCGACGCACGAGGAGGTGATCTCGGCGCTGGTGCGGAGCGACGTGCGCAGCTGGCGGCAGCTGCCGCTCAACCTCTACCAGATCCAGACCAAGTTTCGCGACGAGCTGCGGCCGCGCGCGGGTCTCATGCGTGGGCGCGAGTTCATCATGAAGGACGCCTACTCCTTCCACGTCGACGAGCGGGACGCCGAGCGCGAGTACCGCAAGATGTACGAGACCTATCAGCGGATTTTTACGCGCTGCAGCCTGGCTTTTCGCGCGGTCGAGGCGGACACCGGCAACATCGGGGGATCGCTCTCGCACGAGTTCCAGGTATTGACCGAGACCGGCGAGGACGCGCTGGTCGCCTGTGATTCCTGCGACTACGCCGCCAACGTCGAGCAGGCGGTGGCGCGCGCCCCCGCGGATCCCCAGACGGCGAGCGAGCAACGCAAACGGGTACCCACGCCCGGGCGGCACACCATCGCCGAGGTGTCGTCGTTCCTGGGCGTGCCGGCGAACCGGTTGGTCAAGACGCTGATCTACCTCGGCGACGGCAAGCCGATCGCCGTGTTGGTGCGCGGGGACCGCGAGGTCAACGAGATCAAGCTGCGCAAGGCGCTCGAGATCACCGAGCTGCTGCTGGCGACGGATGCGACGGTTCGTGAGGTCACCGGCGCGCCGGTCGGCTTCGCGGGGCCGGTCGGGTTGAAGATCCCGATCTACTGCGACCTCGAGGTCCAGGCGCTGGCCGACTTCGTGGTCGGCGCCAACGAGGCCGACGCGCACCTCAAGGGCGTCAACGTCGAGAGCGACTTCACGCCGACCGCCAGTGGCGACTACCGGATGGCGGCGGGCGGCGATCGCTGCGCCCGCTGCGCCGATGGTCACCTGCACGCGCATCGTGGAATCGAGGTCGGGCAGGTGTTCTTCCTGGGCAGCAAATATTCGAAGCCGATGGGCGTGACGTTCCTGGACGTCGACGGCCTGGAGAAGCCTGCGCAGATGGGGTGCTACGGCATCGGCGTCACCCGCATCGTGGCGGCGGCGATCGAACAGAGCCACGACAAGGACGGCATCATCTGGCCGGTGCCGCTGGCCCCTTACGAGGTGGCGGTCCTCGAGCTGCAGCAGGACGACGACAACGTCATCGCCACATCGAAGCGCCTCTACGAAGAGCTCACGGCGGCGGGGATCGACGTGCTCTACGACGATCGCGACGAGCGCGCGGGCGTGAAGTTCAAGGACGCCGACCTGATCGGGATCCCCTTCCGCATCGCGATCGGCAGGAAGAGCGTCGCCGAAGGGGTCGTAGAGCTCAAACGCCGAAGCGGCAGCGAGGTTCGCAAGATCCGGATCGCCGACGCGGCCGCCCTGGTGGCGGCGGAAGTCGTCGCGGAGCGGCGCCCATGACAACGCCCGCGCACCTGATTCCCCCGCGCGAGCGGGTGATCGTCGCGCTGGACGTTCCCGATTGCGCGACGCTGGCGACGCTGCTCGATCGGCTCGACGGTCTGCCGGTGTTTTACAAGGTCGGGCTGGAGCTGTTCGTCGCCGAGGGGGAGCGCGCCGTCGAGATGGTGCGCGCCCGCGGCGGCCGGGTGTTCCTCGATCTCAAGCTGCACGACATCCCCGAGACGGTCGCCCGTGCGGTCACCTCGGCGGCCCGCGTGGAGGCGGAGCTTCTGACCGTCCACACCTCGGGGGGCTACGAGATGCTCTGCCGCGCGGCGGAGTCGGCGGCGGGGCGGGTGAAGATTCTGGGCGTCACGGTGCTCACCAGCCTGGCCGAAGACGATCTGCGCGCCGAAGGGATCGAACAGACGATTCCGGAGATGGTGCGGGCGCGCGCCCGGATCGCGGCGCGCGCGGGGATCGCGGGGCTGGTCTGCTCGTCCCACGAGATCGAAGCGGCGCGCGGCGCGGCGCCGGGCCTGCTCATCGTCGTTCCCGGGATCCGACCGGCGTCGGGCGCGGGCGCCGGGCGCGGCGATCAAAAGCGCGTCGCCACCGCGGGCCAGGCGATCGGCAACGGCGCCGACTACCTGGTGGTTGGCCGGCCGGTCCGCGACGCGGCCGATCCGGCGGCGGCCTTCGACAGCCTCGTGAAGGAGGTCGAAGCGGCGATTTGACAGACGGCGGACGCATCGTCTTCGGTGTTCGGCCGGTCGAAGAGCTCTGTCGCGCGCGGCCGCGCGAGGTGAGCGTGGTCTACCTGGCCGAAGGCACGCGCTCGCCCGAGACGGAGCGGGTGGTTCAGATCGCCAAGGAGCGGGGCGTCTCCGTCGAGATCAGGCCCCGTCACCTGGTCGCCGAGCTGGCCAAGGGCGGTGTGCACCAGGGCCTGGTCGCCATCACGGGACGCTTTCGCTACGCGACGATCGAAGATCTCCTGGACGCCGCCCGGCGCGCCGGCGAGGCGCCGCTCGTCGTGCTGCTCGACGGGATCACCGATCCCCACAACCTGGGCGCCATCGCCCGCAGCGCCGAGGTGCTGGGCGCGCACGGCCTGGTGATCCCGGCGCGCGGCTCGGCCTCGGTGACGCCTGGTGCGGTCAAGGCGTCGGCGGGAGCGACGGAGCGCGTGCTCATCGCCGAGGTGACCAATCTTCTGCGGGCGATCGACGGGCTTCGCGACGCGGGCCTGCGTGTCCTCGGCGCCGGCGCGGGGGAGGGTGAGCCGCTCGACAAGGTGGATCTCAGGCTCCCGACGGCGCTGGTGGTCGGCGCGGAGGGCCGCGGCATGCGCGAGGCGGTCGCCCGCCGCTGCGATGGCCTCTTCCACATCCCCCAGCGTGGCGTCGTCTCGTCGCTGAACGCCTCGGTCGCCGCCGCCGTCGCCCTCTACGAAGCCGCCCGCCAGCGAAAGGGCTAGCACTGCGCGCTCCGTCGCCGGTCGTCCGGCGTGGCCGTCCGGCCGCCGTGCTGGTAAAGTCCGCGGCCTTTAGGAGGTCACAGCCGTCATGTCACGCATTCCCGTCGCCGTAGTCGGCGCGACCGGCCTGGCCGGGCAGCAGTTCCTGGCTTCGCTCGCCGGTCATCCCCTGTTCGAGATCCGCAAGCTGGCCGCATCGAGCCGCTCGGCGGGCAAGCAGCTTCGCGACGCGGTCAAGGACGACAAGGGGGCTTCGCGCTGGCACTGCACCGAGCCGATGTCCGACGAGCACGCGGCGATCACCGTCGAAGATTCGGCGAAGATGACCACCGACGGCGTGCGCCTGGTGTTCTCCGCCGTCGAGGCCGACGTCGCGCGCGAGCTCGAACCGCGTTGCGCCGCCGCCGTCCCGGTGATCTCGACGGCCAGCGCCTTCCGCTACGAGCCCGACGTTCCGGTCTTCCTGCCGGGCGTCAACTGGGACCACGCCGCGCTGATCGACATCCAGCGGCGTCGCCGCGGATGGAAGGGATTCATCTCGCCCGGTCCAAACTGCACCACCGTCGGTCTCGCCATGACGCTCAAGCCGCTGGATGTCGCGTTCGGCGTGTCGCGCGTGATCATGACCTCGATGCAGGCGCTCTCAGGCGCGGGGCGCTCGCCGGGCGTCTCGGCGATGGACATCCTCGACAACATCATCCCGTACATCCCCAAGGAAGAAGAGAAGGTCGAGCGTGAGACCAGCAAGATTCTCGGTCGCCTCACGGGCGAGGAGATCGCGCCGGCCGCGATCGCGGTCTCCTGCACCTGCACGCGCGTCAACGTCCTCGAGGGACACACCGAATCGGTGTTCGTCGAGCTGAAGAAGCAAGCGGGCCTCGACGAGGTCAAGGCCGCCTGGCGCTCATTCGGAAGCGAGATGGGCGGGCTGGATCTGCCGTCGGCGCCCCGCCACCTCATCACCGTCAGCGACGATCCGTTTCGCCCGCAGGTCCGGCTCGATCGCGACGCCGAAGGGGGAATGTCGACGGTGGTGGGGCGCCTGCGCGCCGATCCGGTGCTCGCGAACGGAATCAAGTACCTCCTGGTCTCGCACAACACCCGCATGGGCGCGGCGCGCGGCGCGATCCTGGTCGCCGAATACCTGACCCAGAAGGGCTACATCAAGTAGCCCGCGGGCCTTTCATGGTCCCGAGCTGGTGACCGTCTTTCGCTCCGCCAGGTCGCGGCGGCGGCGGGTGCCCGCGTTGGTCGGATCGAGCGCCAGCGCGGCGTCGTACTCGCGCAGGGCGTCGCGGTAGCGCTCGAGACGATAGTAGGCGTCGCCGATCAGCAGCCGCCCGCTGGCCTCGGCGCCGGCGGCGATCGCTTCTCGGCCATGGCGGACCGCCTCTGGGTAGTCGCCGCGGTTGAACGCCATCTGGCCAAGGTTCAAGATCGTCAAGGTGTCGGGCCGGGTCGCCGGAGCGGTGTCCCCACTCGTCGCTGCGATCTTCGCGGGGAGCTTCGCGCCGATCTTGGCGGGCTGGACCTCGCCCGGCGGGGAGGGCGCCGCCCGGCGTGTCGCCGCGGGTTCCCGGAGGATTGCCGGTGGGGGCTCTCGCAGGATCGCCGGCGCCGGCTCGCGAAGGTCGGCGCGGCGGTCGGCGGCGGCGAACAATTTTTGGGGCCCGGGGTCGAGTGCCGGTTGGTTGGGGGGCTCGCTTGGCAACCTCATCGGCGGGCCGGCGGGCGTCGCCGCCGCGATGGGATCCGCGGCGCGCTCCACCGGGTCGGGCGCCTCGTCGCGAACCCAGAGCACGGCCAGGATTGCCCCGGCGATGACGGCGACGCCGGCCGCGAGAGCACGTGGCCGCATCCGGCCCTGCCGGGCCAGGCCCGTCACGGAGACGTGGGTATCGGCGACGCCGATCGAAATCCGCGGCGTGATCGAGCCGTCGCTCGGGGCGCGGGTGGGCGCCGGCGCGTTTTCGAAGGCCGATAGACAAGCGAGCACCTCTTCCTTGAGAGCGTTCATGGACGGTTGTCGGCCGCTGGGCGCGCGGGCCAGGGCCCGGGTCACCAGCGCTTGGACGTCGCCGGGCAGCCCCGGGCGTACGGTGCCGATGGCGGGTGGATCCTCCCGTGCCTTGCGGTGGAGCACCTCGATCGCGTCCTCGCCCGCGCAGGGCGGCATGCCGGTCAGCATCTCGTAGAGCAGGCCGCCCACCCCGTAGATGTCGCTGAGCCCGTTGGCCTCCTTGCCGGCCGCCTGTTCGGGCGCCATGTAGACCGGGGTGCCGATCGCGACGTTGGGGCGGGTGAGCGACGACCCGACGGCCGGGTCGAGATCCTTCGAGATCCCGAAATCCAGCAGCTTGACGAAGTCCGCGTCGTCCTTGCGATCGACGAGCATGACGTTGGCCGGCTTGAGATCGCGGTGGATGATGTCCGCGGAGTGCGCCGCGTCCAGCGCGCGGGTGATCTGCGCAGCGACCATCAACGCGCGCTCCACGGGAAGCGGTCCGTTTTGGATGATGAGCTCCTCCAGGTTGAGCCCTTCGAGGTACTCCATGACGAAGTAGAACGCGCCGTCGGAGGTGGTGCCGGAATCGGTGACGTCGACGATGTTGGGGTGTCCGATCTTGGAGGCGGCGCGCGCCTCCCGCCGGAATCGTTCGACCAGGTCGGCGCTGTGGTGAAAGCTGGCGTGCAGGATCTTGATGGCGACCCGCCGTCCGATGTCGATGTGGTGGGCTTCGTAGACGCGCCCCATCGCCCCCTCGCCGCACAGGCGGCGGACGTGGTAGCGGCCGCCGAGGGTGCTGCCGATGCGGGGATCCTCGCCGGCGCCGGCCGGGCGATCGTCGTTCGGGGACGTCGGCGCGGGCGGGGTGATGGGCATCCCGATGCCGCCGGACAGCATCGCGCGGGCGGCGACGGTCAACCGCTCGCGCTCGCGGCGCTCTTCGCGCGCGTCGTCGGCAAAGAGAGGGCGCATGAACCCCGCCAGTCGCTCGCTGTCGGTCTTGGGGGCGGTCTCGGCCAGGAAGGCGGCCAGGTCGGCCCGCAACATCTCGGCGTTCGGATAGCGGTCTTCGCGCTCGGGCGCGAGCGCCCGCAGGACGATCCGATCGAGCTCGGGCGGCACCCGGCTGGTGATGGTCGAGGGGGGGGCGACGTGCGGATCGCGCGCGCGCGCCAGCGCGTCGATCTTCTGGTCGTCGGGATCGCTGCCCGCTCCGTCGACGGGGAAGAGCTGGCGGCCGGTCAGGAGCTCCCAGAGCAGGATCCCCGCCGCGTAGATGTCGACGCGCGCGTCGAGCGGCGCGCGGCGCGCCTGCTCCGGCGACAGGTAGCTGAGCTTGCCGAACACGATGCCGGGGGTGGTCTTCTCGATCTTGAGGATCGACATGGCGAGGCCGAAGTCGGTCAGCTTGACCTCGCCGCTGTATGAGAGCAGCACGTTGGCCGGCGACACGTCGCGGTGGATGAGCGCCAGATCCTCGAAGGCGTGGGCGTAGGCGAGCGCCCGGGCGACCTCTTTGACCACGTAGACCGCGACGTCGACGGGGAAGGGGACCCGGCGCTCGGCGCAGCGGTTCCAGGTGGCCAGCAGATCTTTCCCCTCGATGTGCTCCATGGCGAGGAAGATCTGGCCGCCGTGCATGCCGGCGTCGAATACCGAGACCAGGTTTCCGTGCGCCAGGCGCAGCGCGACCATCACCTCGTCGCGGAAGCGACGCGAATTTTCGGCCGCCAGCACGTCGGGCAGGACCTGCTTGATCACGCAGGGCTTCTCCAGTCCGGGCGCGCCGGTGAGCGCGAGATAGAGCTGGCCCATCCCCCCCCGCGCGAGCGGTTTGAGAAGCACGTAGGAATCAAATCGGCGCGGGAAGCCCGCCGGGCTCGTCACGGCCGCAGATTTTACATTGGTCCGCCCCTCGGCGAGACGTCCCATTCGGAAATTTGAGGTAATCTCACGGTCCGACGGCAATGAGCGACCCCGCGACCAGCGAGACAAGCACGGCTTTGCTCGAGGGGCGGGGCCAGGGACGTCTCGAAGGACGGCGGATCGTCCTCGGGATCACCGGCGGCATCGCGGCCTACAAGGCGGCGGAGCTTTGCCGGTTGCTCTCCAAGGCGGGCGCGACGGTTCGGGTGGTGATGACCGAGGCGGCCACCCGCTTCATCACGCCGCTCACGCTGCAGACGCTGTCGGGCGCGCCGGTCTCCCACGAGCTCTTCGATTCGGGCAGCGAAGCCGAGATCGGGCACATTCGTTTGGCCGACGAGGCCGAGCTGCTGATCGTCGCGCCCGCGACGGCGGACGCCATCGCGCGGCTGGCGGCGGGTCTGGCCAACGATCTGCTGACCGCGGTCGTGCTGGCGACGCGCGCGCCGGTGCTGCTGGCCCCCGCGATGAACGTGAACATGTGGGAAAACCCGCTGACCCAGGCGAACCTCGCACGGCTGCTGGGGCCGGGCGGGGGCGGGCGCATCACCACCGTCGGCCCCGATCAGGGCCCGCTGGCCTGCGGCTGGGTCGGGGCGGGCCGGCTCATCGAGCCGGTCGAGATCGTCGCGGCGGCGATTCGCCTGCTGGCGCCGCGCGATCTGGACGGCCGCCGGGTGGTGGTGACGGCCGGTCCCACCCGCGAGCCGGTCGACGACGTGCGGTTTCTCGGCAACCGGTCGTCGGGGAAGATGGGCGCGGCGCTGGCGGCCTCGGCGGCGGCGCGCGGCGCGGAGGTGACCCTGCTGGCTGGCCCCGGTACGCCGGCGATCGCCGCCGGGGGTAGCGCCATCGGCATCCACCGGATCGAGGTGGAGACCGCCGCCGATCTCGAGCGGGCGCTGGCCACCTCGACGCCGGACGCGGATGCCGTCGTGATGACCGCCGCGGTCGCCGACTTCCGACCGCGGACCCGCGCGCCCGGTAAGCTCTCGCGCCGCGCGACGGCCGGGGACGTCTCGCTGGATCTCACCCCGGTTCCAGATCTGTTGGCGGGCCTGGCCCGCGCGCGCCACAACGGACGCCCGTTCCTGATCGGCTTCGCCGCCGAGATCGGGGGTGGCGCGCGGATGGAGATCCGCGCTGCGGACAAGCTGCGCGAGAAGGGTTGTGACGCGATCGTGGCCAACGACGTGAGCGCGCCCGGGATCGGCTTCGGTGCCGACGACAACGCGGTGACCGTGCTTTTCGCGGACGGCGCGCGGGCGCAGATCGCCCGGACGTCGAAGCGCGACGTCGCCGATCAGCTTTGGCATCTGTTCGCACCGCGGCTGCCCCCCAAGGTGGATGAGCCGCACAAGGTGGATGAGCCGGACAAGGTGGACAAGGTGGATAGGTCGGGTCATGCCTGATCCCCGCCTCAAGACCTACGCCTCGCAGGTGGTTCGACATCTGGCGGCGGCGGGCAGCGTGCTGGTCGCGCGTCAGGCGACGGCCGGGACCCATTCGGGAAACGTGCCGCCCTGGCCGGGCGCGCCGGATCCGGACTTTCACGGCACGCTGGGGGCGGTCTGGATCTGGGCCCGGCACCAGCGTCTGTCGGGCGTGGAGCGTTTCGCGGCCGCGCGCACGGCCGCCTGGTCGTTTCTGGGCGAGGCCGCCAAGCGCTTCGTTCCCGACGCGATCGACAGCGCGACCGACGACGAGGCGGCTTACGACTGCGCGATGGTCCTGCTGGCCACCGTGGCCGAGCGCGGCCTGGAGCGGACCGATGCGCGTCGCCAGGCGATCGCCGAGCGCGCCTCGCGCGTGCTGGCCATGCACCTGGGCGCGCTCGAGGATCTCTCCGGCCGCGACTTCCGGGACCCGGGATTCCTGGCGCTGGCGCTGGTCGAATATGCGCGCGCCGTCGACGATCGGGGGCTACTGTCCAGCGGTCGGAAGTTCGTCGAGCGCGCCTTCGGCATGAAGGCCCCGCCGCCGTTCGCGAACGAGCTGGCGGTGGTCGGGGGTCTGTTCGATTTTTCGTCGACGACGGCGACCCGGATCCTGGCGGTGATGGCCGCGGAAGGGAACACCCCCTTCGTGGGCGCCTGGCTGCGCGAGCGGATCGCGGCGACGGTGCCGCGCGGCTTTGCCGCGCGGCGGCTCGACGAGAATTGCTGGAACGCCTGCGTCGCCTGGGCGCTCGGTCGGGCGTACGTCGTGTCGACGGATCCCGTCTTTATGCAAGCCTACACCGAGATTGTCGACGAGATCGAACGCCGCGATGCGGACCACGACGGTGCGATCGGCCGCGATCGGACGGTGCGGGCCGCCGAGGTCGCGTCCACCTTCTATTACGCGCTGGCCGTCGATGCGTTGGTGACGCCCGAGAGCGTGGGCGCTGGGCAGATCGAAGCCGGCGGACATGGCCGCTGAGGGGGGCGACGAGCGCGAGGCGCTGCGTGCACTGGTGGGTCAGCTCAAGACCAACCTGGGCGCCCGCGGTCGCTCGGGGTTGCTTGGCATAAAGATCGAATCCGGGACCCTGACCGGGTCCCGCGCCCCCGCTCACGCGGCTACGCTCGTGGTTTCGGCGCCTACGGAGGGGCCGGTCGCGCCGGCCGAGACGGGCGCGCCGCGCGGGGCGGAGGGGCTGAAGCTGCTGCGCGACGACATCGGCGACTGCCAGCGCTGCAAGCTGGCGGGCGGTCGCACCAACATCGTCTACGGCGTCGGCAACCCGGACGCCGACATCGTGTTCGTTGGTGAGGCGCCCGGTGCGGACGAAGACGCGCGCGGCGAGCCGTTCGTCGGCAAGGCGGGCCAGCTCCTCACCAAGATGATCGAAGCGATGGGCTACCGGCGCGAGGACGTATATATCTGCAACGTCCTCAAATGCCGGCCCCCGGGTAATCGCAACCCGGAGCCCGACGAGGTCGCGAGCTGCGAGCCCTTCCTGAAACGGCAGCTCGGCGCCATTCGCCCGCGGATGATCGTCGCGCTCGGAAAATTCGCGGTGCAGTGCCTCCTGCGGGACGACGCCCCGATCAGCCGCTTGCGGGGCAATTTCCGTAGCTACGAGGGGATCCCGCTGATGCCGACCTTTCACCCGGCCTATCTGCTCCGCGATCCCAGCAAGAAGAAACCGGCCTGGGAGGATCTCAAATCGGTGAACGCCGCCCTGGCCCGGGTCGGGATTACCCCACCCAACCCGCCGGCGACCTGATCGTGTAGCATGCCCGCGCATGCCTGCGCTGGCCTCTCGCAGTGTCTTCGAGGGCCTCCGCTTCATCGGCCTCGCCCTGGTCGCGCTGTCACTTGGTTGCGGCGCTTCGGCGGGCCAGCTCTATGAAGACGGAATGGCTGCCTACCGAAAGAAAAAGACCGAGATCGCCATCGAGGACCTGGGCGCGTTCACCGAAAAGGGCTGCGGCGGATCCGGCGCCGACCGCCATTGCCGCAAGGCGTACCTGACGCTGGGCGCGGTCTACGAGGGCCGCGGCGCGCCCGGTCGAGCCTGGGCCGCGTACGAGTCGGCCCTGACGTTTCCGCCGCACGGCGAAGACGCTGCTGTGCAGGCCAACCTCGATCGCACCCGCCAGGCGCTGGGTGAAAACCAAGACAAGGCGACCAACCGTGCGCCCGTCATCATCCGGTATCGCGACGAGGTCACCGACGAGTACAACCCGCGGTCGGTCGTGATCTCGCTGGACCAAGAAACGATCCTGACCAAGGACAAGGACGCCAGCGAGTTTCACACCCCGGAGTTTCATCGGGTCTACGGCGGCTCGGTCCCCGCCGGCGAGCACGTGGTGCTGGTCGAGATGGTTCACGACTGCAAGGCGGGCGCCGGCGTGCGCTGCGCCCGCTCGCACGTCCGCAAAGCGTGGCCCTTCGAGAGCGTCGCGCACACCCCGGCGACCATCGAGATTCGCGCCTATGCCGAGAGCGGGGAGGGGGATGCCCCCGCGCGCCCGACGTTGGAATTCCTGGCGCGGTAGGCGGCGGGGCTCTATCTACTTGGGCGCCGCGGGTTTCTGGGGCGTCTCGACGATCTGAAGTTGGCTGCCGTCCTCGGCCTCACTTCCCAGATTCAGCGCCACCCGATCGCCTTCGTTGAGGCCGCCGACCAGATGCACGGTCTGACCGTCGTCGTTGGCGACGACGATCGGTTTGAAGTGCACGTGCTGTTCGCCGTCCACGACGGCCGCCTGGGTCTTCTCGCTGCGCATCACCAGCGCCTCGGCCGGCATCTCCAAGAGCGGCGGGACCTTCACGTCCAGGGTCACCTCGACGTAGCTGCCGGGCAGGATCGCGCCGTCGGTGTTCTGGATGTCGATCTCGGTCTGCATGGTGCGCGTCTTGGGCGACAGCTCGCCGCTGGTCCGCGTGACCTTGGCGGCCCGTGACCAGCCGGGGCGCTCCGAGACCCGCACGGTGACGGCGTCGCCGTCCCGGACGAAGGGGGCGCTCGCCTGATCGACGTACACGTAGACCCGGAGCTGGTCGCCCTTGGCGATGGCCACGATGGGGACGGCGCCGGCCTGGCCGTTGGCGGCGCTCTGGATGAGGGTGCCCGGATCGGCGAAGCGGGCGGTCACCACGCCGTCGAAGGGGGCGCGGATGACCCGGTACCCGCGCTGCGTCTCGAGCGCGCCCTGGTTGGCGTCGGCGACGTCGGCCGAGGCCTGGCCCAGCTCCAGCTCCTGCGTCGACACCACGCCCGAAGGGGCCAGCGCCGAGAGGCGCTTGGCGTTGATCCGCTTGTTGCGCGCATCGGCCAGCGCGGCGTTGTACTGCTGGTCGAGCTCGGGCGCGGTGACCGTCGCGATGAGCTGGTTCTTCTTCACGCGATCGCCCTTGTCGACCTTGAGATCGTGCAGGAAGCCGGCCACCTTCGCGTAGAGGGTCACCTCGAAGAACGGGCGGGCCTCTCCCTGCAGCACCAGGTGACGCACGCCGGGGGCGCGCTTGACCGTCGCCACGCGGACGCGCGGGCCCCGCCGCACATCGGTCTCGCGCGCCTGGGCTGCGTCGCGGGCTTCCGACTTGCGGTGGCTTCCGAGACCGATCACCCCGAGCGCGGTCGCGCAGAGCACCCCAAGGCCCGCGACGTAGACCAAGATCGAGCGGTGGCGGGGCGACATCAGGCCGGGCTCCCGGTCGGGTGAGGCTGGGGCGCCTCCCCTTCTTTTTCTTCGTCGAGGAACTGCTGTTCCATCACGTGCTTGTTCGGCAGCTTCACGCGGAGGCTGGCATATACCACGGGGACGATGAACAGCGTCGCGACGGTCGCCAGGGCCAGGCCGCCGATGACCGCGCGTCCGAGCGGGGCGTTCTGCTCGCCCGCTTCGCCGAGGCCGAGCGCCATCGGGATCATCCCGATGATCATGGCCAGCGCCGTCATGATCACCGGTCGCAGTCGGGTGCGGCCGGCCTCGAGCGCGGCGTCGAGCGGCGAGATCCCCTCCTTTTCGACGCGCAGATCGTTGGCGAAGCTGACCAGCAGGATCGAGTTCGACACCGCGATCCCGACCGCCATGATCGACCCCATCAGCGACTCTACATTGATGGTCGTATGTGTGAACGCCAGCATCCAGAGGATGCCGACCAGCGCGCCCGGCACCGCGACCATGATGATGAAGGGATCGAGCCAGGACTGAAACAGGATCACCATCAGGCAGTAGACCAAGAGCGCCGCCAGGATGAGACCCAGGCCCAGGCTGCGGAACGAGTGCTGCATGACCTGATTCTGCCCGCGCAGCGTGACCTTCATGCCGGGGGGCAGCTTGCCGAGCGCGTCGATCTTGCGCTGGATGTCGGTGGCGACCGAGCCGAGATCGCGGTCCTCGACGTTGGCGTCGACGTCGATCACGCGCTGGACCGTGTAGTGGTTGATCTGCTCCGGGCTGCCCCCCGGGTGAACAGTCGCCACGCCACTCAAGATCTGGGTCGGCGCCTCGGGGAACGCCGACGGCGAGGCGGTGCCGCCGGACGACTCGATGGGCGCGCCGGCGGTGAGCGGCGTCGACATCACCCGCTCCACCGACGACAGCTGTGGCAGCGGCGTCTTGACCACCACGAAGTAGTTCACGTTGTTGTGCGGGTTCAAGAAATACGACGGTGCCACCAGACCGCTCGAGGACAGCGAGACCAGCAGGTTGTTGGCCACGTCGCGCTCGCTGATCCCCGCCTGAGCGGCGCGCAGCCGATCGACGTCGACCTTGAGCGCGGGGTAGTCGATGTCCTGGACGATGTGGGAGTCGGCGGTCCCGGGGATCTCGGCGATGCCGTCGCGTAGCTTGCGGGCGACCTCGTAGCCTTTTTGCAGGTCGGGGAACTCGACCTGCACGTCGATGGGGGCGGACAGGCCGAAGTTGAGCACCTGGCTCACGATGTCGGCCGGCTGAAAGTAGGCGTTCGATCCTGGAAAATCGCGCTTCAGCATCTGGCGGATGCGCTGCATGTACCGCGCGGTGGGCGCGTGGTCTGCCTTGAGGGCGATCAGGATCTCAGCGTCCATGGGGCTCACGTTGTCGGTCTGGACGAAGGCCAGGTTGTACGACACGGGCACGCCCAGCATCGAGTTGATGGTCTCGATCTGGCTCGGCGGAATGATCTGGCGGATCCCGTTTTCGACCTCTCCCACCAGCTCTTCGGTCTTCTCGATGCGGGACCCGTTTGGGGCGCGGAAGTGCAACTTCATGAGGCCGGCGTCGACCGAGGGGAAAAAGTCGGTGCCGACCACGAACACCAGGCAGAGGCTGGCCAGGCCGATGGCCGCCGCGGCGCCGATCGTGAAGCGACCATGGTCGAGCGCGCTGCGGAGGAGCGCCGCGTAGCCGTTCTGAAAACGTTCGAACTTGGCATCGCGCCAGCGGTTGAACCGGAACGCGAGCCCCTTCCACCCGCCGGACGGTTCGGGCGTGCCCTCCTGGTGGTGCTCTTCGCTGCGCATCAGCAGGCGGGCCAGCGCCGGCACCAGCGTCCGGGAGAGCAGATACGACGCCAACATCGCCAGCACCACCGAGATCGCCAGCGGCGTGAACAGGAAGCGGGCCGGACCGACCAGCAGGACCACCGGGCAAAAGACGATGCAGATCGACAGCGTCGCGACGATGGCGGGCACCGCGATCTGTTGCGCGCCGTCCAGGATGGCGCGCGTGAGCGGCTTACCCATCAGGCGGTTTCGGTGGATGTTCTCCACCTCCACCGTGGCGTCGTCCACCAGCATGCCGATGGCCAGCGCCAGCCCCCCCAGCGTCATGATGTTGATGGTGTGGCCGGTCAGGTTGAGGCCCACGATGGCCGAGAAGATCGCCAGCGGGATCGAGGTACAGACGATCACCATGCTGCGCCAGCTCCCCAGAAACAGGCCCACCATCAGCGACACCAGGATCGACGAGACGATCGCCTCGCGGACGACACCCCCGATGGCGCCCCGCACGAACACGGACTGATCGAAGTCCAGCTTCAGCTCCAGGCCGTTCGGGGCAGCGGCCTTGATTCCCGGCAGCGCGTCGCGGGTCGCGTCCACCACCGCCAGGGTCGAAGCGTCCGCGTGCTTCAAGATGGCCAGGTAGGTCGCGCGCCGGCCGTTGACTCGCACCACGTTGGTCTGATCGGCAAACGCGTCCGAGATGCGCGCCACGTCCCCGAGCAAGACCGGCGCCCCGTCCACGATCTTGACCGGAATGTTCGCGAACTCGGCCACCTCGAGCGGGCTCGAGTTCAGCAGCACGTTGTACTCGCGGCTGCCAATGCGGGCGGTCCCCGCCGGCAGAATCACGTTGGAGGTGTTCAGCGCGTTGACCACATCGTAGGGCGACAGGCCCTTGGCGGTCAGCTGCTGGGGGTTGATGTCGACGTTGATCTGCCGCTGCTTGCCGCCGAAGGGCGCCGGCGTCGACAGACCCGGGATCGTGAACAGCTTGACCCGGATGAAGTTGAGACCGTAGTCGAAGACCTGCTGCTCGGGGAGCACCTCACTGCTGGCGGTGAGCTGCGCCACGGGCACGTTGGAGGCGTTGAACTGGATGATCGAGGGCGGCGTCATTCCGGGCGGCGCGATGCGCAGGATCGTGCTCGAGACGGACGATATTTGAGCGATCGCGGCGCCGATCTCGGCGCCAGGTTGAAAGTAAATCTTCAACATTCCGATTCCCGGAATCGACTGCGATTCGATCCGCTCGATGCCGTTGACGGTGGTCGAGTACCCGCGCTCGCTGATGAGGACCACCCGCCGCTCCATGTCCTGCGCGGAGAGCCCCGGATAGTTCCAGACCACCGCGACCACCGGGATGTCGATGGCGGGGAAGATATCCACCACCATCCGGGTGAGCGACAGGATCCCCATGATCAGGATCAGGCCGCACATCACCGCGACGGTGTACGGTCGGCGCAGGGCAAGCCGAACTATCCACATGGGTGTCTACGCCGCTTCCCGCCGAACACTTCGACGGGAATCTATGCGACCAAATCCCAAGGTCAAGGACCGTCGGCAAGCTTGGAACCCTGAAAGGGTTCCAAACCTCCCGCGACGGGCTCCGCTGGGCTAAGCCCATCGGAGCCCACGCGATCGGCTTCGCGGCTCACCCGCCGGAGGTGGCGGTCGTGAAGAGCATGGGGGCGCCGGTGGCCTTGACGATGGTGTCGCGGTGGACGCCTTCGGCCTTCGCGATGCAGACGAAGCAGTCGCCCCCGACATCGAAGATGCCGAGCTCGGTGATCACGCGGCTGGTACAGCCGAGCGCGGTGGGCGGCAGCGTGAGCCGGTGGACCAGCTTGGGCCTGCCGTCCTTCGAGGCGTGGCTCTGCACCACCACCACGCGACGCGCGCCGGCGGCCAGATCCATCGCGCCCCCCATGCCGGTGATGAGCTTGCCGGGGACCGTCCAGTTGGCCAGATCGCCGTTGCAGGCGACCTCCAGGCCACCCAGAATCGCGAGGTCGATGTGGCCGCCGCGGATCATCGCGAACGACAGCGCGGAATCGAACATGCTGGCGCCAGGCAGGGCAGTCACCAATTGCTTGCCAGCATTGATGAGCCGCGGATCGATCTCGTCCTCGGTGGGGAAAGGGCCCATGCCCAGGATCCCGTTCTCCGAATGGAGCGTCACGCCGCCGTCGGGATCGATGTAGTTCGCCACCTCGGTGGGCAGGCCGATCCCCAGGTTCACGATCTGTCCGGGCTGAATCTCGGCGGCCGCCCGTCGGACCATCTGTTCGCGCGACCAGCTCACCCGCGTCCGATCTTGGTGCGCGTCGCCTCGGTCGGCTGCTTGCCGCCCCTGGGGCGGGTGGTGCGATGCTCGATGACGTTGCGGTGCTCGCGCACCTCGACGATTCGTTTGATGTAGAGGCCGGGCAGGTGCACGTCGTCCGGATCGATGGTCCCCTTGGGCACCAGGCGGTCGGTCTCGGCGATGGTCACGTCGGCGGCGGTGGCCATGAGCGGGTTGAAATTGCGCGCCGTTCGGTAGAAGCGGAGGTTCCCGAAGCGATCGGCGACGGCTGCCCGCACGATCGCCAGATCGGCGCGCAGCGGGCGTTCGAAGAGGTACTCGCGGCCGTCGATCTCGCGCACCTCTTTGCCTTCCGCCACCGCCGTCCCCACCCCGGCGGGCGTGTAGAACCCGGCGATACCGGCACCGCCGGCGCGGATCCGCTCGGCGAACGTCCCCTGCGACACCAGCTCGACCTTGACCTTGCCGGCCAGGAACAGCTCGGCCAGGTCCGGGTTGCCGCCCACGAAGCTGCAGATGACCCGCGAGACCTGACCGTTTTGAAGCAGCACCGCCAGCCCCTGTCCCTGGTTGCCGCAGTTGTTGCTGATGATGGTGAGGTTCTTGACCCCGCTGGCGGCGATGGCGTCGATGCAGGCTTCTGGGTTGCCGCACAGGCCAAAGCCGCCCGACATGATGGACATCCCGTCGCGCAGCAGGCCTGCCAGCGCCCCCGCGACGTCGCCGTAGACCTTCCCATCTGGCCCGCGCTTGGGGCTCACCGGAACGCCTCGTCGAGGGCGCGCCCGAGATCGCCGAGCGCCGCTTCCAGCTCCGTCTCGGCGATCACCAGGGGCGGCGCCAGATAGAGCAGGTTGTCGCGCTTGTGCATGTGGAGTCGCTGCCGGCGCAAGATCGCCGCCAGCTTCGCCATCGTGACCGCGGGCATCGGCTCTCGGGTCCGCAGGCCGGCCGCGCCTGGTACGCACAGCTCGAACGCCCAGAGGAGCCCGAGGCCCCGCACCTCGCCGATGTACGGCCGCTCGCGGGCGAAGTCCTGGAGGCGCAGCTCGAGAAATGTGCCCAGCGACGCCGCGCGCGGGACCAGTTGTTCGTCGCGGGTGATCTCGATGGTGGCCACCACCGCCTCGCAGACCAGCGGGTGGGCGTAGCTGGTGAGACCGCAGACCAGCACGTGGTCGTCGAAATGGCGCGCGATCCGGTCGGTCACGATCACCGCGCCGCCGGGGACGTATCCGCCGGTCAGCCCCTTGGCCATGGTCAGCAGGTCCGGCGTCACGCCGTCGTGATCGACCGCGAACCAGCGGCCGGTGCGCCCGAATCCGGAGAGGACCTCGTCGGCGATCAGCAAGACGCCGTGGCGATCGCAGATCCCACGGATCTTCTTCCAGTAGCCGGGTGGCGGGACGAAGACGCCGTTCGCGCCGACGATCCCTTCCAGGATCACGGCGGCGACGGTCTCCGGACCTTCGCGCAGAAGCGCCGTCTCCAGATCGGCGGCGCACTCGTGCGCGCAAGAGGTCGGCACCTTGCCGAAGGGACAGCGGAAACAGTAGGGATCGCCCATCCGCACCACGCCCGGCAGGCCGGGTTCGAAGGGCAACCGCCGCGGATCGCCGGAGAGCGACAGCATCGCCAGGCTGGCGCCGTGGTAGCTGCGGGTGCGGGCGACGATCTTTTTTCGTCCGGTGAAGAGGCGCGCGATCTTGATGGCGTTCTCGTTGGCCTCGGTGCCCGAGAGACAGAAGAACGTCTTTTCGAGCCCGGGCGGCGTCACGTCCGCCAGCAGCTCGCCCGCGCGCGCCTTGGCGGCAAAGGCCGCGGTCGGCGTCACCAGCAGGCCGCGCCCCGCCGCCTCGCCGAGCGCCTCGCGCATGCGCGGGTGACCGTGCCCGAGGCCGGCGTTCCAGGTCATGCTGCCGAGGTCCCACCATTTCCCACCGTCGGCGGTGACGAAGCGCGCCCCCTCGCCGCCGACGATCTCCAGCGGCACCGCGTTCGCCTGGGCGGTCCAGGTGTAAAAGACGCGGGCGGCCTGGCGCTCGGCGATGTGACTCGCCGAGGTCATGCGGGCGGGGCGGCGTTTACATCGGCACAGGCCTGGGCGAAGACGTCGCTCGCGATCTCGGCCTGGGCTTCGGTCAGGATGAGCGGCGGCGAGAAGCGGATCGCCTTCTTGCCGCACTCGAGGAGCAGCAGACCGCGCCGGAAGCAGAGCTGGGCCAGGGCGCCCGCCCGCTCGTGGGAATCGAGCTCGACGCCGATCATCAACCCCAGGCCCCGCACGTCGGTGACGCCGGCGGCGCCCGCCAGCTTGGTGGCCAGCATCTTCTTGAGGCGCTGCCCGACCCGGGCGGAGCTCGCGACCAGCCCGTGCTCGAGCAGCGCGATCGTCGCCAGGCCCGCGGCGATGGCGACCGGATTGCCGGCGATGGTCGATCCGTGGCTGCCGGCCGGCCAGGTCATGATGTTGCTCGGCGCCATCATCGCGCCGAGCGGCATCCCGGAGGCGATGCCCTTGGCGACCAGCAGGATGTCCGGGACCACCCCGGTGTGCTCGGCCGCGAACATCTTCCCGGTGCGCCCCATGCCGGTCTGAACCTCGTCGAAGCAGAGCAAGATTCCGTGGAGGGTGCAGAGCGCACGCAGGCCGGGCAGAAAGTCGGGCGGCGGCACGATGTAGCCGCCTTCGCCGAGCACCGGCTCGACGACAATCGCGGCCACGTCCGTGGGCGCGGTGAGCGTCGCGAAGAGCTCCTCGATGCTGTCGAGATTCCCGTAGGTCGCGTGAGTGACCCCCGGCAAGAGCGGCCCGAAGCCGCGGCGGTACTTGGACTTGCTGGCCGTCAGCGACAGCGAGCCGAGCGTCCGGCCGTGGAACCCGCCGCGAAACGCGATGATCCCCGGGCGCCCGGTGTGCTGGCGCGCCAGCTTGATGGCGGCCTCGACGGCCTCGGTCCCCGAGTTGGTGAGAAAGGTTTGCCAGTGATTCGCGTTGGGGCCGATCATCTGCGCGAGCGCGCCGAGCTTCTCGCAGATCTCGCCGTAGCCGGGATAGTGGAAGTCGGTGCCGCAGATGTGAATCAAGACCTGCGCCTGCGCGGCGATCGCCGCCGCGACGTCCGGGTGGCAGTGTCCGGTCGACGCCGTGGCGACGCCGGCCTCCGCGTCCAGATAGACGTTGCCGTCGACGTCCTCGACCATGCAGCCCGAGGCGCGCCGGACCATCAGCGGATAGCAGTGGATGAGCGAGGGAGACAGATGCGGCAGCGCGCGCGCGATCATCTCGCGGGCGTGCGGCCCCGGGGGCGGCGTCACGATGGTGATCGGCTGCGCCGCCAACGCCTCGAGCGCCGCTTGCGCCGCGCGCTGCACGCTCATTGGCACACCGTCCGACTCTGCTCGCGCAGGTAGCAGAGCAGCGTGTAGTGCCCGCCGATGTTCTTCCCCGTCGAGCCGCTCCCCTTCCAACCGCCGAAGGGCTGCACCCCGGGCCAGGCGCCGGTGGTCGCCCCGGCGGCGCGGTTGACGTAGACCACGCCGGCCTCGATGCGGTCGAAGAAGGTGTCGATCTCCTTGCCCTCGCGCGAGAAGAGCCCCGCGGTGAGCCCGAACTTCGTGTCGTTGGCGGCGGTCAGCGCGTGGTCGAGGCTGTCGACCACCTGCACGGCGACGATCGGGACGAAGAGCTCCTCGCGCAGCAGCGGGTGATCTGGCGGCAGATCGGCCAGCACCGTCGGCCTCACGAAGTAACCGTGCGCCTGCGCGCCGTCGGTGAGCACGGCGGCGCCCGCGCGCACCGCGCCGGCGGTCCGCGCGAGGGCGACGTAGCGCCGGTAGTCCTCGTAGCTCTGTCGGGTAGCGACTGGACCGACGAACACCCCTTTGTCCAGCGGATCGCCGGGGGTGATGCCGTCCGCGGCGCGCGCCAGCCCGTCGATGAACGCGTCGGCGACGGCCCGGTGCACGAAGACCCGCGAGCAAGCCGAGCACTTGTGTCCGTTCATCCCGAACGCCGAGCGCTGGACGCCCTGGACGGCCTGCGCGAGATCGGCGCTGGGCATGACCAGCGCCGGGTTTTTGCCGCCCATCTCGACGATGCAGGGCTTGGGAAAATCCCGCGCGAAGCGCCGGTAGAGCCGATTGAACCCGACGTCGTACGAGCCGGTGAACGTCACACCCGCGACGTCGGGGTGGGCGATGAGGCCGTCGCCGACCACGCGCCCGCTGCCGGGCAGGCAGCTCAGCACGCCATGCGGAACCCCGGCGGCCTCGAAGATCTCGGTCAGCTTCACCGCCGACAGCGGCGTCTCCGACGACGGTTTGCAGACCACCGTGTTGCCGGTGAGCAGCGCCGCCGCGATCGGCGCGCCCAGGAGCGCGTAGGGGAAATTCCAGGGTGCGATCACCGCCCAGACGCCGTAGGGGCGGAGCACGCTGGTGTTCTGGTCGGTCGGGGCCAGCCGATCCATCTGCAGGACGTAGCCGTCGGAGCCGCGCATCTGCCCGGCGTAGTAGGCGAGCAGGTCGGCGGTCTCCTCGATCTCGCCCAGCGCCTCGACGCGGTTCTTCCCCATCTCGAAGATGAGCCAGGCGGCCAGCTCGAACTTTCTCTGACGGACGATCTCGGCGGCGCGCTCGACGATGGCGACCCGCTCTTGCCAAGGGCGCGCGCTCCAGGCCGGAAACGCGGCGCGCGCGGCGGCCACCGCGTCGCGCAGATCGGCCTCGCCGGCGCCGGCAACCCGCGCCACCACCTGTCGCGCGTCGGCGGGGTTGCAGCTGTCGATCACCACCGCGCCGGGGCGGGTCTTCCCGGCCACGTGCAAGGCATGACTCTTGCCGAGATCGGCACGTACGGCCGCGATGGCGGACCCGAACGCCGCGTCGATCGCCGGATCATCGGCGGACAGGCTGATGTACGTCACCTTGCCGGTCGCGTTCATGACCATCTCACTGAGCGCACCCTTCTAGAATAGCCCCATAGGATAGAGGAAAACAGGCACGCGCGATCGTTGACACCGCAATTTCGAATCCGTAGTCTGACGACCCCCAATGAGCACTGGGATAGGGAGAGACACGAAATGACGAAGGCGGAGCTCATCGAGCGCGTGTATGGGGGCAAGTACCTGCCCCGCGATCTGACCAAGAAGGTCGTGGCCCAGATCGTCAACGCTGTGTTCACCGAGATGGGCGACTACTTCATCCGGACCCGGGTCTCGCGCAACCAGGGCGCCCGCCTGACCTACCCGGGTTTCGGCACCTTCTCGAAGCGTCGCCGGCCGCCGCGGATGGTAAAGAACCCACAGACCGGCGCGCCCATCACGATCCCGCAACAGGAGACGATCATTTTCTCGCCGGGCCAAGAGCTGCGCTCGCTGCTCAACCGGAACGGGAAATCGAGCGCGACCCGCGCCCCCGTGGCAGCGAAGCCCGCCTCCGCCGCGCGATAGCCTCGCAGGACCCTTCGAGGGTCTCACGCTATACTATCCCATGTTGTCTCCGGGCCTGGAGCTCTGCGACCTGCACATCCACGTGGGCGCGGCGGTTGCGCCGCACATCCTCTGGGCGATCGCCCACGAGCAAGGCATCAAGCTCCCCGTGCAGACCTTCTGGGAGTTTCGCGATCTGGTGACCGCGAACCCCGAGACGGTCTCGTCGCTCGGGGAGTACCTGGCGATCCTCGATCGCTGGACCGAGAAGATCCAGTCCTCGCCCGCTGCGATCGAGCGCTCGGTCTACGAGATCATCGGCAAGGAGTTCCGTTCCAGCAACGTGTCGCTCATCGAGCTGCGCTTCAACCCGATGAAGCGGAACCTGGGCGGCGAGCGGGACCTCGACCACATCATCCATGCGGCGCTGCGCGGAATGGACCGCGCTTGCCTCGATTATGGCGTGAAGGCCGGCCTGATCTTCTGCCTGGCCCGCGAGTTCTCGCTCGATCTCAACGAAATTCTGGTGAAGAAGGCGGTGAAATACAAATCGCGCGGCGTGGTGGGAATCGACCTGGCCGGGCCGGAGATCCACACGCTGGAGCTGGGCGCCGAGGTGGAGGGCTATCGCGATCTGTTCGCGCGGGCGCGGCGCGCCTCTCTGGGCACGACCGTCCACACCGGCGAGACGCCATACACCGCCGTGCCCGGGGTCCTGGCGGTGCTCAAGGAGTTGGCCCCGGCTCGGATCGGTCACGGCGTCGCGGCGGCCACCAGCGAAGAGGCGGTGCGCAAGATTGCGGAGTCGGGGACAGTCCTCGAGATTTGTCCCAGCTCGAACCTTCGCACCCACGCGGTGGCAAGCCTGGCCGAGCTCGGCCGGGCGCTCCGAATCTTCGAGAACGCCGGTGTCCGCTACACCATCAACACCGACGGGCCGTACCTGCTCAACACCCACCTCCGTCAGGAATACGAGCTCTTGATCGACGCCAAGATCCTTTCCGACGCGGAGGCCGAACGCAGCGTCGAGGTCGCCCGCGCCGCGACCTTCATCCGGTAGTGATAGTTTCAGCGGCGTGAGATTTGGGGATCGGGCCCTAGCGGCCGTGATCATCGCGCTCGGCGCCGGTGCCGCTCGACCTGCGCGCGCCGCAGACGATCCGTTCGCCTGGGCCCCCGCGCACGCCCGGTCGGTCGCGCGTGGCCGCGTCGATGGCGCCCGATTCGGGCTGCTCGCGCTGCGCGAGATCGATGTCGAGGTCGACGACGTTTTCGACGCCGCCAACCGACAGGCGCTGGCTCTGGCCGAGCAGCACCTGCGCGAGGTGCCGGGCGTGGGGGCGGTTTTCGGACCGGCGGGGCTGCTCGACATCACCGTCGACGGGAGCGGCAATCCCAGCGCGCGCCCGGTCCTGGCGCGCGGCGAAAGCGAGAGCGAGGGGGAAGCGGCCCGCCAACGGGTGGTCCGGCGCGCCGACGCGCTCGGCTGGTTCCTGACCGAGAACGGCCGCCGCGCGCGGTTCTTCGTCGAGGCACCCGACTGGGAGCGCACTTCACCGCAGGTGGCGGCCGCGCTGGCGTCCTCGGGCCTCGGCTTCGGCCCAACCGCCGGTGCCACCATCGAGACGCGATCGCTGTGGCCCGATCCGCGGCGCCACCACGCCGGCCTTCTGCCGCTGGGATTTGCCGCGGCCTGGGCCTTCTTCGTGTTGCTCGCGGCGTCGCGGTCGCGGTTTCCACTCGACGCCGGGCGGCTGCCACGCGCCCTGGCGGCCGCCGTGGGCGCCGCCGCGCCGTTCGTGCTCGTGCCGGTGACGGGCCTCCGTATCGCGGGCGCGCTGGCGGCGGTGGGCGCGGCGGCGGTCGCGCTATGGGCGCTGCCGCGGCGCGACCCGGCGTCGGCTGCCCAGGCGCCGTCGCCGCGGTTTTTTCGGCCGCTGCTGGTGGTCTCGGCGGCCATCGTGACGGTGGTGGTCGTGCTGTCGCCGCGCCTTCGGGTGGGGACCCGGCAGTGGACCGCCGCGCCGATGTTCTTCGTCGCCGTGCGCGCCGATCTCGAAGAGCCGGTGGTGCTGCGCGAGGTCCGTCGTCTGACCGACTATCTGCGTGCGCAGCCGGGCGTGGCCAACGCCTGGTCGGTGGCGGATCTCTTCTTGGGGATCACCTTCGAGGGCGAAGACGGCAGCGGCATTCCCGGCGATCCCGGGGAGGTGCGCCGGATCCTCACGCAGGCGCGGACCGATCCGGCGATCGGTCTGGAGCTGTCGGCGGATCACCGGCAGGCCTTGATCGGGATCCGGTTCGACGACGATCCCGAGGTCGATCGCTTGGCGATCGTGGCGGGCACGGAGCGCTACATCGATCGCGAGATGCGCCGATCGCTCGCGCATCTGGATTTCTCGATCGCCGGGGTCTCGCCGGTGAGTCGTTTGGTCGGGCAGGGGTTGCTGGCGGAAGACGCCCGCGAGCGGGTGCTCCGGATCTGCGCCCGTTCCGGTCGGACGCTCGGTCGGTCCGAGGCGCTGTCGGTCGAGCGTGTGGCGCGCACGGCGGCGCTCCTTCCCAGCGCCGACCCGCCCAAGCTGGAGAGCGAGATCGCCGAAACCGTCCGCGCCTTCGCGGCGCACCATCCGTTGCCGATCGGGGCCCCTGAGATCGACCGGTTGATCCTGGCCGCTCGCGCGCTCGGCACCACCAGCAGGCCCGACGACATGCTCGGGGCCGTGTCGGTCGCCTACGGCTCGCGCTTGTCGGAGCCCGAGCTGCGCACCACCGCGGCCAGCCTTGCGCGACGACTGGCGATCGTCCGCCGGCGGCACACCGCCCGTCTCGATTTCAAGGAGATGCTCTACGGCGCCAACCTGCCGACCGAGGGTGTGCTGGCCGACGAGGTGCGCAGCGCGACGGCCGAGGCGATGGGACCGGTGGTGGGCCTCCCGGTCGATCCCACGGCGGCGGGCGCGTTCACCCTCGACGTCACGCCGATCGGCGGCGCTCCGAACGATCTGGCGCTCTCGGAAGTCTGGAACCGCGCTTTGCGGGCGGGGCTGGTCGCGGCCGCAGGAACGATCGCGATCCTGCTGGTGCTGGTCGCGGGGGGAAGGGGGATCTTCTCGCTGCCGCTCGCGTTCGCGCCGCTGGCGGTGGCGGTGGCGCCTTCGGCCCTGCTGCGCGAGCCGATTGGCCTGCCGGCACTGTCGTTTTTCTGTGGTGCCCTGGCGGGGGGGGCGATCCTGGCGTTGCTGGCGACACCGGGGCCCGACCGGCGGAGTCGCGGATGAGCCCGAAGAGGATCGGGGTTTCGGGCTACGCCGCGCTGGCTCTCTGCGGCAGCAGCCTGCTGCTTTGGGGCTGCAGCCTACCACCTTGGCAGATCGGCGCGCCGCTGAACGGCCGCCCGTCGATTCCACCCACCGAGGCGCGGCTGACGCCGCGGGAGGCGCGCGAAACGGCAAACCGCGAACGCGCGTTCGGTCATGGCGTGCTGGAGATCGCTGCCCTGTCGTCGCTGGCGTCGGCGGAGCGACTCGGTGACGGAGAGCGGGCGCGCCTGTGCGACCTTCTGGGCGCGCGCGCCGAGAGCTTTCGCGCGATGGGCCGAGCGGTGCCCCGGAGCCGCGATCTGGAGACGCTCGCGCGGCTCGATCCGGCGCGCGGCGAGAAGCTGGTCGCCGAGCGGGCGGCTGCCGCCGCGGCCGCCGGCGACGCCTGGAAGGCCGTCGACGCGCGCGCAGACGCGCAGGCGGCGTTCGACCAGGCCGCACGGCTGGGTGGCGTCGATCGGAGCTGGACGCCGGAGCCGCTCCCGCCAGCGCCGCCCCCCCCGGCCGCGCTTCCCGGCGATCTGGAAGGATGGGTGCTTTCGGGACCGGCGCTTTCGGCGCGGCTCCTGCCGCTGGCGGCCGCGTTTCCCGCGGTCCTCGACGATCTCCCGCGCGCGCTTCGCTGGGTCGAGATCCTGCTCGACGAGGACCCCAGCTCACCCGACGTCCTCGAGCTGGCGGCTTTCGTTTTCGGTCGCGCCGGTCGCCTGGGCGGCACGGAGCGCATGTTGATGGAGCTGACGTTCCACTCGCACGATCGCGCCGCCGGGCTCGCGCGGGGCGCCGCGGTTTGGGATCGCCTCGGCCGTACCCGCGAGGCCTGCGCCCAGTGGATCCGCGCGGCCCGCTGGCGCGACGAAGCCGCAGATCCGAGCTGGCGCAAGGCGATCTCCTGCACGCGCAAGGATCCCGGCGCCGGCGATTGGCGCGAGATCCGCACCTACGTCCTCGCCCGCGCGCGGCCGGAAGAGCGCGACGCGCTGGCCGCCGCCCTCGACGCCAACTGACGCCTGGGACGCTCGCGGCGCTATCTGGGGCGCTCTTCGAACGCCAGCAGCTTCGCGCGCAGGTCGGCGAACGTCGTCGCGGCGGCGGGCGCATCTGCCAGATTGGTCTTCTCGCCGGGATCCCGTTTGAGATCGTAGAGCTCCCAGCGCCGGTCGCTTATGCGGTGGATGATCTTGTGATTGCCCTCGACCATCATGGCCGCCTGGTGCGGCCAGGCGGTGGCGGGCATCTGCTCGGCGAAGATGGGCACCGCGGGCAGCGGGCGCCCCTCGATGCGCGGCAGCAGGCTGCGGCCCCGCATGTTCGCCGGAATCGGCGCCCCCACCAGGTCGAGCAGCGTCGGGGCCACGTCGACCAGCTCGGCGTCGTCGTCGATCACGCGCGCGACTTCACCCGGGACGGCGATGATGAGCGGGACACGGGTCTGTTCGTCGAAGAGGTCGGTGCCGTGGAAGTAGGCCTTGTGCTCTCCCCAGGCCTCACCGTGATCCGCCATGATGACGATGGTCGTGGTCTTGTCGAGACCGAGCTCCCGCACGGCATCGAACAGCTTCTTCACCCAGAGGTCGGCAAAGGCGATCTCGTAGTCGTACTTCTCCATCAGCCCGGGCACGCCGGAGAGCGAGGTCGGGAACTCCTTGTGCGGCATGTACGATGAGTGCGGCTCGAACAGATGGGTCCAGAGCACGAAGCGCTCGTGGTGCGCGGCGGCCTCGCGCAAGCGCGCGATCACCCGCGGAACGATCCGCGGCGAGGCGCTGTCCTTGTTCGACTCGGCGATGGTCCCGGCGCCGTCGTCCGACCACTCCGCGAACCCCCGGTTGATCCCGCGGTCGGTCGTGAAATAGAAGTGCGAGAAGATCCCGATCGGCTTGAGACCGGCGGCGGCCAGCCCCTCGAAGAAGGTGTGGTTGGTGGCAAGCAGGTTCGGGTAGTTCACCGTCGGCTTGTCCCAGCCGATGTCGGTCGGATAGCGGCCGGTCAAGATCGAGGGGAACGACCGCGGCGTGTTCGGCGCCTGCGACCAGACGCGGCGGAAATAGGCCCCCCGGCGCGCCAGCGCATCCAGCGTCGGCGTCAGCGAGTGTCCGGCCGGGCGTCCGTACCCCGTGATCCCCAGCCGATCGGCGCGAAACGCATCGATGGTGACGATCAGAACGTTCCCCTTGAACGCGTCGGCGCGGGGTTTGATCGGCATGATCGGGTCGCTCGCGGTCTCGCCCGCCGGCGTCTGGGCGGTCGCGGCGACCGGCTTCGCGTCGCCCCCTTCGCAGTTCTGATCGATGCCATCGCCCGGAATGTCTTCGGCGCCCGGATAGACGTCGGCGCGCGTGTCGTCGCAGTCGCCGCCGCCGAACCGCGCCGAGAAGCCGTCGCCGTCGTGGTCGGTCAGGCGCCGCGCGATCGACAGGAGCGAGGGCAGGGCCCAGCCCGAATCGGCAATGGCGGCATAGGCCCGCGCGCCCTCCGGCAGCCGCGCGCCAAATGCGAGGCCCACCACGGCCGCGACGCCAACCGCGATCGGCAGACAGCGGCCGAGCGCCGCCGGAACCCGCGCCCTCCACGCTCGACCGAATTGCGATCCGAACCAGAAGATCCCGTGCGCCGCCCCGAGCGCGATCGCCAGAGCCATCACGTACAGAGGTCCGAGATCGAGGACCCGCCAGTCGGCCCGCGACAGCGCCCCGACCAGACCCAGGACCCCTAGGCCCGACAGGGCGACCAGCAGGAATCCGGTGGCGCCCAGCGCGCGCGGGCGGGGGAGGGCCCGCGAGAGCCGCCGCAGCAACGGCAAGAGCGCGATGGCCACGGCGGCGCCGGGCAGGGCGCCGATCGCAACCAGGCCGCCGGCGGCAATCGCCGCCAGCTTCTGGCTCGCCATCTTGCCGACGAAGAGACGCTGTCCCGCCACGGCGACCACGGCGATCACCAGGGTGCCGCAGAGCGCCGCCAGGATCCCGGTGGCGACCGCGCGGTCTCGCTCCGGCTCCGCGCGCAAGGGCTGTGCCTGCCAGGACGCGGGCCGCGCCCCGTCTAGGGCGCCCACCGTCAGATCGGCCAGCAGACCCAGCAGGACCGCCGCGCCGCCGTAGAGCCCGAGCGCCAGGGTAAAGACGCCGCTTGCCCCGCCATGGGCGGCTGTCCGGGCCGCGTCGACGAGCCCCGCGCCGCAAACTCCGGCCAAAACCGAGGCTCCGACGGGGCGCCGCAAGCTGGGTAACCTCATGGCGTCTACGCAGCTAACACGCGGCTTTGCGGCTGACAACTTTGCGGTCTTTCGACGGTTCGGGGGCGGTGTCGGGGCGGTCTCGGCTTGACAGCCCGGCGCCGAACCAGTATTGCGAGCGCATGGGAAGACGGGACAATCGGCGGTCGATGAAAATGCGCCGCCGCGTGCGGCAGGGCAAGTTGAAGGCGCGCCTCGCCAAGAAGCGCACCGCTGGAAAAGGGAAAGTCGTCGCCGCCGCCGGCGCGAAGCCGGCCAAGAAGAAGGCCGCCGCGCCGAAGAAATAACGGGGGCGGGCTCGGTTGCCCGCGCGTAGTTTGGAACCCGCTGCGCCGTCACCCGCTGCCCCGCTACCTGGTGCGCCGCCACCCGGCACGCCGGCGTCCGCTGCCCCGCCATCTGGTGCGCCGGCGCCCGCCGCGCCGGCGCCCGTTGCGACCACCGCGCTCATGCGCCAGTACCTCGACGTCAAGTCGCGGTATCCGGACGCGATCGTCCTGTTTCGCCTGGGCGACTTCTACGAGATGTTCTACGAGGACGCGGTCTACGTCGCGCGCGTGCTGGATCTGACGCTCACCACGCGCGACAAGGGGAAGGAAGATCCGGTCCCGATGTGCGGCGTTCCGCACCACGCGGTCCGCACCTACCTGGGGAAGCTGACCGAGCTCGGCCACCGGGTCGCGCTCTGCGAGCAGCTCGAAGACCCGCGCACCGTCCGCGGGATCGTGAAACGCGACGTGGTCCGCGTGATCACGCCGGGCGTGGTGCTGGACGAGGAGTCGCTGGACCCGCGCACGCCCAGCTACGTGGCGTCCGCCGTCGGCGACCCGCGTGGCGGATACGGTTTCGCATTTCTCGACGTGACCACCGGCGATTTCCGCGCCACCGAGGCGCCCAGCGTCGAGGCGCTCTGCGAGGAGATAGGACGGGTCGCGCCGCGCGAGCTGGTGTTCGGGCGGGGCGACGCCGACCGCGCGCTGGCGGAGCGGGTGCGCGCCGCCCACCCGCGCGTGCCCCGCGCCAACGTCGACGACGGCGATCCGGCGGCCGAGCTGCGCCTCCTCGGCGCCGCCTTCGATCCGACGCTCCCGACGCGTGCCCCACGCGCCGCGGCCGCGATCGCCGCGGTCCTCCGGTACGCGCGGGCCACGCAGCCGGGCGCCGAGCTGCCGCTCACCGGCGTCGAGATCTACGCGCGCACCGACACGCTGGTCATCGACGAACAGGCGCGCGCGCACCTGGAGCTCACCGAGTCGCTGCTCGATCGCCGGCGCTCGGGATCGCTCATCGAGGTACTCGACGAGACGCGGACTTCGATGGGGGGGCGTCTGCTGCGCCGCTGGTTGCTCTTCCCCTCGGTGGATCTGGCGACCATCCGCCGCCGCCACGACGCGGTCGAGCGGCTGGTCGGCGCCCACGCCGCCCGCGATCACGCCCGCAAGCTTCTGGGCGAGGTGGCCGACATCGAGAGGCTGGTGGGCCGCGCGCGCTTGGGCGTCGCGACGCCGCGCGATCTGGCGGTCCTCGGACGATCGCTCGGCATCCTGCCGGCACTGGCCGCGGCGCTGGCAGCGGCGCACGACGGCGAGCTGCCCGGGTCGACGCTGGGCGAGCCGGATCTGCTCTGGCTGGGCGAGGATCTCGGCGCGGAGCTGGCGGCCGAGCTCCAGCGCGTTCTCCGCCCGGACGCGCCGGCGCTGACCAAGGACGGCGGCTACGTCAATCCGGGCGTCTCGCCCGGGCTGGACGAGCTGCGCGACATCGCCTCGGGGGGGCGCGATCGCATCGCCGCCATCGAGGCCCGCGAGCGCACCCGGACCGGAATCCCGTCGCTCAAGATCAAGTTCAACAACGTCTTCGGCTACTACATCGAGATCACGCGCTCACACCTGGCGGCGGTTCCGGCCGACTACCGGCGCAAGCAGACCGTCGCCAACGCCGAGCGGTTCGTCACCACCGAGCTCTCCGAGTTCGAACAGACGGTCCTCTCGGCCGACGAGCGCCGGACCGCGATGGAGCTTCAGATCTTCGAGGCGCTGCGGGCGCGCGTCGCCGCCGACTCGGAACGTCTGCTGGCGCTGGCGGGTCGGGTGGCCGCCGCCGACACGCTGGCGGGTCTGGCCGAGGTCGCGCATCGCGGCGGGTACTGCCGCCCCGAGGTCGACGGCACTGGCGTCATCGATCTCGGCGACGCCCGCCATCCGGTGGTCGAGCGGCTGGCCGCCGCCGGCAGCTTCGTCCCCAACGACGTCCGCCTCGATCCCGACGCCGAGCAGATCCTGATCGTGAGCGGCCCGAACATGGCCGGCAAGTCGACGCTGATGCGCCAGGTGGCGCTGGCGGTCATCCAGGCCCAAATGGGCGGCTTCGTCGCCGCGCGGAGCGCGCGGATCGGCGTTTGCGATCGAATCTTCACCCGTGTCGGGGCCGGCGACAACCTGGCGCGCGGCGAATCGACCTTCATGGTGGAGATGCGCGAGACGGCGCACATCCTGCGCCACGCGACGGCCAAGAGCCTGATCGTCCTCGACGAGATTGGGCGCGGCACATCCACCTACGACGGCGTGTCGATCGCCTGGGCCGTCGCGGAGCACATCCACGATCAGATCGGCGCCAAGACGCTGTTTGCCACCCACTACCACGAGCTGGCGGCGCTGGCCGCCCAGCACCCGCGGGTGCGAAACGTCAGCGTCGCGGCGCGGGAATGGAAAGGGGAGGTGGTCTTCCTGCGCAAGCTGACGGCCGGCGGCACCAGCCGCTCGTTTGGCGTCGAGGTCGCCAAGCTGGCGGGTCTTCCCCCCGCCGTGGTGGCGCGGGCCCGGGCGATCCTCCGGACCCTCGAGATGCCGCCTGCCGACGGTGCGGCCGCGGCCACGGGCGATCACCCGCGTCCGGTGGTTCCCGACGCGGCCGACGCCAACGCCGAGGGCGGAGCCGCACAGCTCGGTCTGTTCGCGCCGTCCTCTGCCGCTCCCGGCGGCATTCCGGCGGCCCTGCTGGTGGAGCTCGCCGAACGCCTGCGCACCGTCGATCCCGACGAGCTCAGCCCGCGGGCCGCGCACGATCTGGTGAGCGAGCTGGTGAGAAAGTTGACGCGGGAGCCGTAGGTCCGTTTTGATGAAATCGGCGCGCGCGTCGGCCATGCTGGAAGACGCGGTCGCTGGTTTCCCCAATGTTCAAGCTCGCCGCCCGTCTCGCCGCCCGTCTCGCCGCCGTCGCGCTCCTCGCGCTGGCGGCGCCACGTGTGTCGGTGGCCGCCACGACGACCCGGACCGCGACCCGAACCACGACCAGCACCACCACGACGGTCACCAGGGGTCCCCGTAAGACCGCAACCAAGAGAGCACCCAAGAACGGGCCGATCGTCCTTTATCACGTCAATCGGCGCGAGACGATGGCGCTGCGGCTGCGCGACGCGCACGGCCGTCCGGTCAAGGGGATGCAGAAGCGCTTCGATCACTTCCTGCGCTGCCACCACACCAACGTGCAGCACAAGATGGACCCCAGGCTGATGCGCCTTCTCTACGCGACCGGGCACCACTATCCCGGCCGTCGGATCGAGGTGGTCTCCGGCTACCGGCATCCCACGGTCGCGAAGAATCCCCACAGCCCCCACATGAAGGGGCTGGCCTGCGATTTCCGGGTAGAGGGGATCAAGACGGCCGAGCTGCGCGACTACCTGCGCAAGACCTACGAAAAGGTCGGCGTCGGCTACTACCCGAACTCGAGCTTTGTGCATCTGGATGTCCGCAAGGACCGGTCGGCGTTCTGGATCGACTACTCGGGCCCCGGCGAGCGGGCCATGTACTCCGAGACGCCGGACCAGGACCTGCGTTCCGGGCGCGCCGACCGCTACCACCCGACCAAGATCGACAACGCCTGGACCGACGACGGCAGCGGCACCGCCCCGGCCCCGGACAAGGACGGGGAACCCGAGGGAGAGCCAGACGGAGAGCCAGACAAGGCGAAGGAAACGCCCTGATATTTTGTGCTAATGTCCGAAACTTCCCCGGCGCCCACTGCTGGGACGGCCACTAGGAGGGCTCGATGAGAATCACTGGTGCTTTTGTGCTGGCTCTGTCGCTCGGTACTGCCGCTTTGGTCGCGAGCCCGGCGAGTCACGCCAAGGGCCAGGCGAAGGCCAAGTCCAAAAAGGGGGGAGGCGGTTCCGGCGACGAGGGCCACGCGCCCACCGCGAGCGCTTCCGAGGTGAACAAGCTGAAAGCCGTTCACCTGGGCGATCCCAAGGCCGGAACCTTCAAGTGGGGGATGAAGCCCGAGGAGGTGGTGGCCGAGGTGCGGGTCACCATCGAGGCCAAGTACCAGCCCCGCATCCAGCAGGCGGCGCAGGATCCGGGCAAGCAGCAGCGGCTCCGCGACGAGATGACCCGCGAGGTCAATGCGGTCAAGAAGAGCTACACCAAGTTCGAAGGCCAAAAGAGCGGGTGGGACGTCTCCATCGTCGGTCCCGAGTTCCAGCAGGGGACCTCGGAGGCGGTGCTGGTCACCAAAGAGGACCAGTGGACCCGGTACTTCTTCTTCTTCGAAGACGGGCTTTACAAGATGTTCCTGGCCTTCAACAAGGACGCGCTGCAGGGCAAGGGCTTCAAGGATTTCGGCAAGAGCCTGGAGGCCAAGTACGGCAACGCCCGCGAGGTCTATCGTGACGAGAAGAGCAAGGGTGGGATCAGCCACATCTTCGACCATTACGTCTGGGCGGCGGGCGGCAGCGATCGGCTCAAGCTGGTCGACCGCTCGGAATTCTACGGCGTCTACTGTCTGGTGTTGTTCGACGGCTCGGTGCAGGACCGGGTGAACGAGCGGCGCAAGGCCGTCAACCCCGGCACCGTCGAGAAGGATCCGCTGGTCGAAGCGGTCGCGACACGGGGCAAGGACGGCAACGACGAGAACGACGACATCATCGATCGCGTCACCGGCAAGGAGACCAAGAAGCCGGGGACGGAGACGCACGCAGATATCGTGGTGCCGTCGCAATCCGGCAAGGCCCCGACCCCCGCCGAGGTCAACGCCAAGAACAAGGCGTCGTCCTCCTCGTCTTCTTCCTCGTCCTCTTCCTCGACCTCCTCCGACAGCGGGAGCAAGAAGAAGGGCAAGAAGGGCGGCAGCGACGGCGTCACGGACGGCCTCGAGCTCTAGACGCCCTCGAGCTTTGACGATGTGAAGCGAACGGCGCTGGCAATATTGGGTGGCGCCTGGCTCCTGGCGCCGCACCCCCGCGCGGTGGCGGCCGGCGCCTGCGACGTTCTCAGCTACACGTTTCAACCCGACTGTTTCCAGACCGCCGGCGGCTCGGGTTGCTCGTTCGACAAGAGTCATCCCGACTTCGGTCCACAGATCGCGGTCTGGGTCGGTAGCGCCGACGGTTCGCAGTTCGTCGACACGCTGATGGCGACCAACGCGGTCGCGATTCACGGGATCGGCAACCGCCCCGGGACCTGGAACCTCCGCTCCGGTCCGCGCTTCCCCTACGGTCGCCGCCAGATGGCGCTGCCGATCTGGGCCCACGCGCGCGGCGTGCTCTACGACCTGGTCGCCATGAACGACGGGCTGGAGGACGAGCTGACCGACCACGAAAACGACTCGTCGCCCGAGCCCTACTTCTGCCGGCCGATGCTGATCGGCGAGGTCGTCGACGCCATCACCTGCCCGAGCGGCCAGTTCCGGAGCGCCAAGGGCCTGCTCGACGCCTCGGCGGCCCCGTCTTACTACCCACCGCGGGCCGATCTATTCGACTTCGGCGGGCCGCCCTGCATGGCGCTCATTCGGTACCCAGGCTCGTGCGACGGCGGCGACTCCGCCCAGTATTACTCTTTGAACGACGTCGACACAGTGGCGGCGGCGACGCCGCCTTACGGCGCGCCCTACACCGGGAACTGGATCATCCCCAGCGATCTTGCCAACGGAGACTATGCCCTCAACATCGAGGTGGCGAAGGAGTTCGACACCAACACCAGCCACCAGCACCCGTCCGAGGTGAGCGCGCTCGACCAGCAGAACTACGCTGGATACGGGCAGGACGGGAACGTGGGCCAGCCGTCGGTTCTGTTTCGGGTTCCGTTCACTCTGGGGGCCGGCGCCGCCGGAACGAGCGCGAGCACCAGCGCGATGGCCGGCTACGGAGACTGGACTGGAACGACGGGAGACCTGCTGCCGCCCGATGCCACCATCAGCGGCGATCCCGGGAGCGGGCAGGGGCGTCTCCTGCTCATCGATGGGCCGAACGGGCCGGCGCGGGTCTCGGTTTCGATCGCCGCCTGCCCGTCGGTCGACTGCACCACCAACCCGCTTCCGCTTCCGGTGTCGTTCACGCTGGTGCCGACCGCGACGGGAACCGGCGTGACGCTGGCGGTGCTCCAGTCGAGCGAAGGCGGGCAGCCCGTGCTCGGCTACGAGGCCCGCTACGCCATCACGACCAGCGTCGCCGCGATCGATCCCGCGTCGTTCCCCGCCTGGACACCGGCCGGCACCATCGCCGTCGGCCCGCCCGGTTCACAGACGACGCTGGCGCTGGACGGGCTGGCCCCGGTCACCTACTACGCCGTCGGTATTCGCGCGATCGGCGTCTGCGGCGCGTCTCCGGTCACTTTCCAGCGTTTCCACACGCCGGCCAGGAAGTACACCCAGCTGTCGGGCTGCTTCATCGCGACCGCCGCCTTTGGCTCCGAGCTGGGCCCCGAATTAAAAACCCTCCGCACCTTCCGCGACGCCGCCACCGCGCGCAGCGGGATTGCCCGAACCGCCGTCGACCTCTACTACCGCTCGTCGCCGTCCCTCGCCGCGGCCATCCGCGAATCGGAGCTGGCGCGCGCGCTGATCCGCACGTCCCTCCGAGCCTTGCTGCCTCTCCCGGTACCTACGGACCGCTAGAAAACGGTCCAGATGTCGGGGCGGGCGGCGTCCTTGCCGACGCCGTCGATCAGCTCGTGCTGATTGGTGGTCAGGCGGCTGACCAGCCCGCGAATGTTGGCGATCCGTTGCTTGTAACTCTCTTGGCGGACCTGATCCGGCGAGCCGGACATCACCGCGTCCATCAGCGGCGTCGGCTTGAGGGGAACCAGGTTGCCGGAGTCGAGCTTGCCGCCCGTCTTCCGATCGACGAAAGGTGCGCCGCTTCCCGACCGGATCTTGAAACCCACCAGTTCCTTGGCGCCGCAATCCTTGCCGCCGTTCTTGCAAACCTGATCGCCGATCTCGACCAGGTTGGCGACGATGATCGTGCCGGCGCTGTTGTCGAACACCACGCCGTAGTTCTTGGCGGGGCCGGTGCTCTTGTCGGCGAAGGCCTTCAGCGACTCGGCGTCGTTGTCGGTCCTGCGAATGTGCTTCTCGATCTCGGTGTAGAGCGCGACGGTGTCGTAGTAGTAGGTGAACAGCTTGTCCACGTCGGCATCGGGCAGACGGAAGAAATCGACGCGGAAGATGGTGGAGGTGGTCGGTCGCGGGTCGAGCTTGATGGTCTTCAGGTCCGCAATGAGCTGAGGATCGTAGGAGAGGGGATCCTTCTTGGCGGCGGTGAGCCGCTGCTGACTCATCGCGACCATTCGCCCGATCACCGTGAGCGACTGCTCCATCTTGTCGAGCTCGGTCTTGACCGCCTTGGCGGCGTGGTTCGCCGTGTTCATGTTGGCCCGCCCGACGCTGGCGATGCCGAGACCGCCGCCCAGGGCAAAGGCCGCCGCGCCCACGATGATAGACGTGAAGATGACCGCCTTGCCACGGCCGGAACGCATGTTCTGGACCGGGGCGCCGTCGTCGATGGTCCGCAGGTCGAATCCACCCTGCGGGGCGCGCATGTTGGCGTATGGGTTCATCGCCGAGGGCGGGGGCGCGACCGGTGCCGCAGGCTGGGCCGCGCGCGGCGCGGGAGCGCCCGGCGCGGGAACTCGACCGGGCTGCGGGAATCCGGGCGCCGGCCCACGGGGAGGAATGCCGCCTGGTCCTGGCGCGGGAGGTTGGCCGCCGTCGGGTCGCTTGAGACCGAGACGGGCCTTCAGATCACTGATGTCCTTGGTCGGCGGGACGCCTGGCTTCCTATTCTGATCCACGGAACTCCTCCGGCGCGGTTGCCATCACGCGCGCTACGTCTGGTCGGCGGTGGGCGGAAAAAGCAGGCACGGAACGAAAGAAAACGGACCATACTGGCGCCCTACGCACCTGTCAAGCGAACCCCGCCAAAACAAAGCACGTTTTGCGCCGGTCGCGGTGCGCGTCGCAGACGGAGGAGCTATTCCAATTAGGGGCGGTCGTAGCTGAGGAACGATTCGATGGCCCAGGCGGCGTCGGGCGGCAGGTTGGTGAATCGAATTCCGACCGTGCGCCCTTCGCGCGTCACGGTCTCGCCGGATGCGGTCAGGATGTCGTCCCGATCGGGAAGCTGGAACTGTAGACCCATGAAATGGGGCGCGCGGCTACCATCCGGCTCGATCATCGGCACGAGACGAGCGCCCGTGCGGCTGATGTCGACCATCCGGCACATGTACGGTTGTCCATCGAGGAACCGGTTCATGTACAGGTCGATGTTGACCCGCCGATGGGTGCGCCGGTCGGGGCCGTGGGCGCGCAGTTTACTTCGGCGGTTGAGAATGCGATCAGAGCTCTTGGATTTCGGCATTGGAGTTCTCCTTCGGGCGGTCCTTCCTACATGTAGGTCTAAGTAAGTTCGACGTCAAATTTCTTACCCTGGGCGGCTCGGGGACTTCTGAGAAGTTGGCTGAGCCTGGGGTGGATTGCCGGCCGGATCGGCGCCCGGTTGTGGTTGTGCCCAGCTGACCGCCGGAACCACGGCTGAATCATTGACTCGCGGCGCCGCGGTACCGATAATCCGGCCCCGCCTAGACCCCCTAGCCACCTTTTAGCGCCCAAGCAGCTGCCCGCGCACCACTCCCTCCCACTTTTCCCCCCAAAGCCGACCAGAGGAGCCAGGTATGCACCGCATGAAGATCGGGCTTGTCGCCGCCGTTGTCCTGTTCGTACTCACGGCCGGTGTTTACACGGTCGTGACGCACGAGCTGAGGGACGCCACCGTCCGCACCGTCGAATCCGATGTTTCGCGCGCGCAGCGGATGCACGGCGACATCCAGCGTCTCGAGGGCTTCGAATTCGCGAACCTGGTGGCCGGCCTCGCCCGCCGACCGGCGGTGGTGGCGGTGTTCTCCAAGCCCGACGAGAACGGTCGCCGCCAGGCCGCCTTCGAGCAGGCCGAGCAGCTCAACGGATTTCTACAGACCGGCGGTGCCCACAAGGCCGACATCGTCGCGATCATCGACGCCGAGGGGAAGGTGGTCGCCCGCGATCTCAACGTGAACGCAATGGTCGGCGAAGATCTGCGCAGCAAGTTTCCCGCGGTCTCCAGCGCTCTGCGGGGCGAGGCGATCAAGGACATCTGGACACTCGCCAACCGGATGACCCGGGTGGCCGTTGCGCCGGTGGTGCAGCCCGACGGAACGATCCGCGGCGCGCTCTTGGTCGGCTACGTCGTCACCGCGCGCGACGCCCAGGCGAAGCGCGATCTGCTTGGCACCGAGGTCGCCTACTTCCACAACGGCAAGGTTCACACCTCCAGCTTCGTCTCCGAGGGGACGGGCGAGAACGCCAAGGAAGACGGCAACAAGACGCAGGCCCTGAACCAGATCCTCTTCCAGTCAACCGATGCGTGGGGGCAACAGGCGCTGCAGAAGGGGGCGGCCAGCGAGATCTTTCACCTATCGCTGGACGGGCGTGAGTTTGCCGCCGTCGCGGCGCCGCTCCACGGCAATGCGTTCGACAAGACCAGCGGCGTCGTGACGCTGTCGTCGGTCTCGGACGCGCTCGATCTGGTGTCGTCGGTGGGGATGAAGGTGGCCGGCTTCGGCGTGCTGGCGATCCTGGTGATGCTGGGCGCGGTGGTGCTCACCGCGCAGCGCTTCGGCAAGCCGCTCGACAAGATCGAGCTCGGCGTGGCCGAGATCATCAACGGCAACATCGACTATCAGTTCAAGCCGGTGGGTCCCGACTTCGAGGGGCTCTCGAACGGTCTCAACGTGATGCTGGCCCGGCTGCTCGGCCGCGAAGAGCCGAACGAAGACGAGCCCGAAGAGGAGCAGGACGAGACCTCGCGCTGGCGCTCCGACCAGATGCTGGTCGAGGAAGGCTCCGGCCCGGCGGCGGCGCCCGGTCCCGAGGTGGCCGCACTCTCCCAGGAGAGCGAGCCGGTCTACTACACGCGCATCTTCAATGAGTACGTCGCGGCGCTCAAGAGCCAGGGGAAGCCCACCAAGGGGATCACCGTGCAGGCCTTCACCGCCAAGCTTCGTCTCATCGAGGGCGGCCTCAAGCAGAAGTGGAAGTGCCGCATGATCCGCTTCAAGGTCAACGCCCAGGGCGAGCAGGCGACGCTCAAGCCCATCCCGATCAATTAACTCCCGCGATGGGCTCCGGTGGGCAAAGCCCACCTGCGCCCGACGCGATCGGGGCCTCTCTTGATATAAGGTGAAGTCGTGCGAGTTGAATGCGGCCTCGACGTTCTCTGTCAGGAGCGGCTCGGTCTGCTGCGGGGCCGCCGGGTGGGCGTGCTTTGCCACCCGGCGAGTGTGGCGAGCGATCTCACCCACGTCGTCGATCGTCTGATCGAGGTCGGCGTGCGGCCGGCGCGGCTGTTCGGGCCGGAGCACGGCGTGCGCGGCGAGGCCCAGGACATGATCGGCCTGCCGGACGAGCGCGATTCGCGCACCGGGATACCGGTGGTGAGCCTCTACGGCGAGACCTTCGAATCGCTGGTGCCCTCGGCCGCCGATCTGGCGGAGCTCGACGTGCTGGTCGTCGATCTGCAAGACATCGGGAGCCGCTACTACACCTACGTCTGGACCATGGCGCTCGCTCTGGTCGAAGCGGCGCGTGCCGGCGTCGAGGTGGTGGTCCTCGATCGACCGAATCCGCTGGGTGGCCTCCTCATCGAAGGGGGGACTGTACGCGAGGACTGCGAGTCGTTCGTGGGCCTCGGCGCGATTCCGGTGCGCCACGGGCTCACCATCGGCGAGGTCGCCCGTCTGTGTGCGGCGGGCATGCCCTGGGGTGGCGCCCGGTTCGCGCGGCCGATCGCCGTCGATCTCACGGTCGTGCCGATGCGCGGTTGGCGGCGCGCGATGGGCTTCGCCGAGACCGGACTTCCCTGGGTGATGCCGTCGCCCAACATGCCGACACCGGAGACCGCGCTGGTCTATCCGGGTGGCTGCCTGTTCGAGGCGACGAATTTGTCCGAGGGGCGCGGTACGACGCGGCCGTTCGAGATCGTGGGCGCGCCGTTCCTGGATGGACACGACTGGGCCGAGGCGCTCGACGCACAGACCGGCGCGGGACGGCCGCTCGCCGGGGTGCGCTTTCGGCCGCTGTCTTTCCGGCCGACCTTCCACAAGTTTGCCGGGCGCTCTTGCGGCGGCGTGCAACTGCACGTGACGGAGCCCAAGGCCTTTCACTCCTACCTGACGGGGATCGCGCTGTTGGCCACCGCCCGCCGGCTGGCGCCGGCCGATTTTCGCTGGCGCTCGGAGCCGTACGAGTTCGTCGCGGATCGTCCGGCCATCGATCTGCTCAGTGGCGGCGATGGAATCCGACAGGCGATCGAGCAGAACGGGCGCCTGGAAGAAATCGCCGAATCGATGGCGCCGTTCGAGCGGGCGTTCGCCGAGCAGCGCCGCCCGGCCCTGCTGGCCGAGTACGCTTAGCCCATGCGGGTCGCGCTCTTCGGGGGGAGCTTCAATCCACCGCATCTGGCGCATCAGATGGCGGCGCTCTACGTCCTCGAGACGGCGCCCGTCGACGAGCTCTGGATCATCCCGGCATTTCGGCACGCGCACGGCAAGGCGCTGGCGCCTTTCGCGGATCGCCTGGCGATGTGCGAGCTGGCGGCGCGCGCCCTCGGTCCCCGCGCGCGGGTCAGCGACGTGGAGCGCGAGCTCGGGGACGAAAGCCGCACGCTACGCACGGTGCGCCGGCTGCAGGCTGGGTTTGCCACCCACGCGTTCTCGGTGGTGATCGGCGCCGACCTGCTGGCCGAGGTTCCATCCTGGTACGGTGGCGCCGAGCTGCAGGCGACCGTCCCCTTCATCGTGGTGGGGCGCGCCGGTGTCGGCGGCGCCCCGGGCGGCGGTCTGGCCGTCGTCGGAGCACCGGGGCAGGGCGCTCTGGCGCTCCCCGAGGTGAGCTCGACCCAGGTGCGCGCCGCGCTGGCGGCGGGGAAATCCGTCGAGGGCCTCGTCCCCCGCGCGGTTCTGGATTACATATACGACCACACTTTGTATAAGGCCTCTGAGGAGCACGCATGAGCTACATGTCCGAAGCCGAAGTCAACGCGCGCGCCGCTTCCGAGGGACCGGCCGAGCCGACACCGTCGGTGTTCATCATGGGGGCCGGTGTGGTCGGCACCGCGTTGGCCGCGCGCCTGGTCCGGGCGGGAATTCCGGTCACCGGCCTGCACGGCCGTCAGGTAGAGCTGACCGACGCCGCGCGCGCGATCTCGGGCGTGGTGGGATCCACCGGCGATGTCCCCCAGATCCTGTCCGAATCGGACGTCATCATCATTTCGGTGCGCGACGATCGCGTCTCCGAGGTGGCCGAACGCCTCGCAAGCGAGGGGCGCCTGCGCCGCGAGCAGATCTTGCTCCACACCTCGGGTGCCAACCCGGCGCGCTTGATCCTGGCGGCGGCGCTGCCGCACGTGCGCGCGGTCGGGACGCTGCACCCGCTGGTGTCGTTCGCCGACGCACGGGTGGCGGTCGAGGGACTCCAGCAGGTCGCCTTTGGCATCGAGGGCGACGAGCCGGCGCGCGCCATCGCGAAGCGAATCGTGCGGGCCCTGGGCGCGCGGGCGGTGTTCCTGGAGGCGGAGAACCTCGCCCTGTACCACGCGGGGGCGGTGATGGCGTCCAACTACGTGGTCGCGCTGGCCGACACGGCGCAGTCGCTCTTGATCAAGGCGGGTGTTCCGGCCGACCAGGCGCTTCCGATCCTGATCCCGCTCTTGCAGAGCGTGGTCCAGAACTTGGCACAGCTCGGTCTGCCGGGCGCCTTGACCGGGCCGGTCGCGCGGGGCGACGTGGAGTCGGTCGAACGGCACATCGGCACGCTCGAGGCGCGCGCGCCCGAGCTGGTCGCTCTTTACCGTCTGGTTGGGCGAGACGTCCTGCGGCTGGCCCGCGAAAAGGCCGACCTCGATCCGGACCGGGCGGCCCGCCTGGAGGCGCTGTTTTCGGGCGCAGCCGCAGAGGCGACGGCCGCGGGCGGACCCGCCGGCTCTCCGGCCGGTCGCAATGGCGGCCGGCGTCCCGGCGCATAAAATCGCACCGTCGTTGGGCGACGAGCTGGCATTTTGGCCGGCTCTTCGCCTATCATCGGGTCCCGTCGTTCTTAATGTTGCGCCCCTGGCGCGGGAGCTCTGTGATGCACAAGCGATTTGCGCTCCGATTTGGGACTGCCCTTGCCCTCTCGATCCTGGTGTTCGCGCGCCCCAGCGCGGCGGGCAAACCCGAAGATGTCTTCAAGGGAAAGATCGTCATCACCAAGAACCGGCTTCCGATGCGGTTCGCGTCGCCGGGCGCGTTCGTCGGCGCGCTGCAGAAGAACAAGATCGACAAGATCTGGCCGACCGAAGAAAGTGGCGCGGAGCACGGCACCTGGAACCTGGAGTACCTGGCGTTCTTCGCCCAGCCGCTCGACGACAGCGAGATCCAGGTGAAGTTTTACGACATCACCGGCGGAGACAAGCGTTACGTCGCCGGCGATCCGCAGTACACGCGCGAGCGCGGCTCGCGGATCTTCGGATCCAGCATCCAGCTCGCCAAGCCCGAGTTCGACGTGCGCAAGCACTACATGATGACCATCGAGTCGAAGGGCCGAACCATCGCCATGACCAACTTCTGGTTGCTCGGCAAAGGGGCGAACTACAGCGGCAAGGTCGAGTTCTCCGACTCGGACACCCGCGCGAAGTGAATCGGTCGTCGCCTTGAAGCGCCAGAGACTCTGCGTCCTCTGGGTCGCGCTGGTCCTCACGTTGTCGGGGGGCTCGCTGCGAGCGGCGGTGCCACCGATCGGGGGCGCGCCGGTCGAGGCGCCCAAAGCCAAGACCAAAGCGAAAGCCAAGGCAGGGTCGCCACCCGCCGCGATGCCTGCGGCCCGCCTCGAATCCCTGCGACTGGCGCTGGCCGGCGCCGACGACGGGGCGGCGATCGACGCGGCGGCGGCGCTGGGCGCCTCGGGCGCAGCCGGCGCCCGCGATCCGCTGGTCGAGATCTTGGCGGCGGGGGCGACCTCGGTGCGCGCGCAGGCGGCGCTGGACGCGCTCGGCAAGCTGAGCGAAGCGCATGTGCTCGCCAAGGATCAGACCACCTTCGACCTGCTCGATCTCTATGCGGGCCACCGCGCGCCGGAGGTTCGCCGGCGCGCGATCAAGGTGCTCGGGAGCATCGCCGACGCGCGGGCGGTTCCGACCCTGATGGAGCGGCTCGGCGACGCGGCGCCCGACGTGCGGGCGGCGGCGGCCGAGGCGCTGGCCGCCCGGCGCGACACCAAGGCGGCGAAACGGATGTTCGCCCTCCTCAAGCTCGGGGACGCGGGGGTCGCGGGGCCGCTGGCGGCGATCGCGACGCCCGATCTGGTCCCGCAGATCGCCGAGCTGGCCGGCACGATCGACGACGGCATCGTCGCCACCGCGCTTGGTGAATATGCCAAGCGCACGGATGTCCCCGACCGGTTGCGGGTAGACGTGCTGCGGACGATCGGGCGGCTCTCCGGCGCGGCGGCCACCACGGCGTTGGTGGAGTACGTGGCGTCGGTCCCGGCCAAGGACGATCGCCCCTCCAAACACGAGGCGCAGAAGCTGCTCGACCAGCGGGGGGCCGACCAATGAGGACGCCGCCCCGCAGTTTCGCCGCGCTCGTAGCTGTTCGCGCGATCGGGTTGTTCGGCGCTGTCGGCGCCGTGGGCGCCGTCGGATTGTCAGGCTGCGCGACCAGCCCCTTCCAACGGGCCGGGAACGCCGACGACGTGGCCGCGGCGGTCGCACGGTCGCGCCCCCCGGCGGCGCCGGCGCGCAGCCTGGTGTTCCTGGTGTTGGCGGGGACCGGCGGTCCGCGTCTCGCCGCCTACGATCTCGCCGCGTCGAAGATCCTCTGGACGCAGCCGACCGACGTGACCACCCGGGTCGAGGCCGGCGGCAACGTGATCGTTCACGGGAGCAAGGGGACGGGACCCGCCGGCACGGTGGTCGGACGCGATCTCGAGACCGGCAATATCCTTTGGCAGCGACCGATGCAGCCCAAGGAACGTCTCTTCGGCTACGTTGTCGACGGGGATGCGGTCTTCCTGGTGGTGCAGTCGAGCGTCGCGGCCGGGCGGCCGACCGGCGCCCTGTTCTCGCTCGATGCGCGCACCGGCGTCGAGCGCTGGCACCACGAGCTCCCCTCGGGTCGGGTCGCCGGTCCGGCGGCGCGCGGCGGCCTGGTCGCCGTGCCGCTCGATTCGCAGTACGTGCTCCTCTTCGATGGCCAGAGCGGCCTCGAGCTCGGCCAGGTGCTCTCCACGGAGGAAGCGGCCAACTTCGTGCGCGCCTTGCCGGAGGGGCTGTTCTACGGCTCGCGCGGACTTTTTCTGCTGGGACGGAGCACCGCGCACGGCACGCGCCGATCACCCGGCTACCTGTCGGCGCGCCTGCCCGACTTCGTGCGACCGGTCTACTGGTACGATCTCTATCGCCCGGAGCAGTCCGAGTACTCCGCCATCGACCGCAACCGCATCCTGTGGCGGGTGACCGTCGACGGCGATCGCCCGCAGTTCCGAGACGGACTGGCCTTCGTGCACGACTACCGTTTCTTCTTCGCGTTCGACGCCGGCTCGGGCGCCCTGCGCTGGGCCTACGGCGCCCCGAATTCGGACGCCGTCGCGTCGGCCGATACCGGACACGCCATCATGTTCGTCACCGCCGACGGTGAGATCGGCGGCCTCGATCCCATCACCGGTGCACGACTCTACGAGGCGCATCTGCCCGGCGAGACCGTGCGCGGCGCGACCTTCGACGCCGAGGGGTTCGCCCCCGTCGGCGCCGCAGCCGCCAGCAAGCCACCCGACATGCTGACGGCGCTCACCGCGATCATCGCCGATCCCGATCAGCGATTTCCGGTGCTCAAGCTGTTCGCCATCGAAGAGCTGGGGCGGCAGCCGGGGCGCGAGGTGACGGCCAAGCTCATCGACATCCTGCAGAAAGAAGGGCTCGCGCCACTCGCCTATCAGAAGGCGGGCGAGATGTTGGTCGCCCGCCGCGACGCCGGATCGCTGGACCTGTTGACCGCGGCGTTGCGCGCGCACGCCGACTACGCGGAGAAACGACCGGCGCCGCAAGTCGAGGTCTTGGCGCGCGCGGTGGGTGCACTCGGACCGCTCGGGCGGGCGCTGGCGCCGGACCTGGCCGCCGAGCTGCGGCTGCCCGAGACGTCGCCGGCCGCCGCGGCGGAGATCGCCCGGGCGCTGGTTGCGCTCGGCGCGCAAGAATCCTTGCCCGCGCTGCGCGATTTTCTGAGCCTGTATCGGGCCGACAGCAGCTACGAGCGGGATCCGACGGCCCTGGTGGCGGCCGCCGAGGCCCTGCTCAAGCTGGGCGGACCGAACGATCGGGCCTTGCTCCTCTACCTGGCCGAAGAGCCGCATACGGCGACCGGGCTGCGTACACATCTAGTGCGCGCGCTGGGCGAGACCGCTCCGCGCGGGGCCGCCCCGGTCCCGCCGACGGCAGCGGCCAAGAACTGATCGTGATGACCGTGGTGGTCTGCCGCGGCCCCGTCTGCGGGGATCGCCGCAACGCCGCGGCGCTCTCGGCTCACCTCATCGAGAGCATCGCGCGGCGCGGTCTCGGTGATCGCGTTCGCGTCGGCGAAGAGGTTTGCCTCGGCCACTGCTTGCGGGGGCCGAATGTCCTGGTCTGCGAAAGCGACGATGCCACGAACCCCGGCCAGGTGGACGGCAGCGGTGGCGGCGCGGGTGGCGTAGGATTGACCGCCGAGCGGACCATCCTGTACAACCGCATGACCGTCGCCGATCTCGATCGGGTGATCGATCGGCATCTGGTGGGTGGGATCGCGGTCCGCCCGCTGATGCACCGCCCGCCCGTGCGCGATCCCTCTGCACCATGAGCATCTACCTCGACCACAACGCGACGACCCCGCTCCGCGCGGAGGTCGTCGATGCGATGGCGGCCGCCTTGCGCGATCTGTGGGGGAATCCCTCCAGCGCGCACGCGCCGGGCCGGGCGGCACGTGCCGCCGTGGAAGAGGCGCGCGCCGAGATTGCGGCGCTGGTCGGGTCGGCCGCCGAGGAGATCGTGTTCACCTCGGGTGGAACCGAAGGCAACGACCTGGCCATCCGCGGTCTCCTTCGCGGCGCGCGAATCGCCCGCGACGGGGACGGCGCGGGCGCCGGCCGCCCGCACGCCGTGTCGTCGGCCATCGAGCACCCGTCGGTGTTGGGTGCGCTCGCCGCCGCCGAGGTCGACCTCACTTTGCTACCGGTCGGTCCCGAGGGGACGATAGACGCCGAGGTGCTGCGGGCGGTGCTCCGGCCGGACACGGCGCTGGTCACGCTGGCCCTCGCCAACCACGAGCTCGGAAACATCCACGACGTCGCTGCGTCCGCATCGATCGCGCGCGGTTCTTCAGCGCTGTGTCACGCCGACGCCGTGCAGGCGGCTGGGAAGATCGCGATCGATGTCCGCGCCCTGGGCGTCGACGCCCTCACCCTCTCGGCGCACAAGATTCACGGTCCCAAAGGGGTGGGCGCGATCTACCTTCGTCGCGCGGCGCCGTTCGCGCCGCTCAACGCGGGTGGGCACCAGGAGCGCGAGCGGCGTGCCGGCACCGAGAACGTCGCCGGAATCGTCGGGTTCGGGGTGGCCGCGCGGCTGGCGCGCGGGGAGATCGCCGAAGCGGCCGTGCGGATCGCGGAGCTGCGCGATCGGCTCGAGGCGCGTCTGCTGGCGATCCCCGGCGCGCGGCGGCACGGCGATCGATCGCGGTGTCTTCCCGGAACGCTCAACCTCGGCTTTCCGGGGGCGCCGGGGCAGATGGTGGCCGCCGCGCTGGATCTGGAAGGGGTGAGCGTCTCGACCGGATCGGCCTGCACTTCCGGGTCGCTCGCCCCCTCGCCGGTGCTGCTGGCGCTCGGTCTTTCACCGGACGACGCGTCGAGCGCGATCCGGTTCGGACTCGGGCGGGACACGACCGAAGGGGATATCGATCGGGTGGCCGCGCTGGTCGCGGAGATCGTCGGGCGGGTCAGGCGGCGCGGCGAGTCCGGCGCGCCCCGTGCGCTGCCGCCGGCGCGCGAGCGGATCGTCATCGCGATGTCGGGCGGCGTCGATTCGTCGACGGCCGCCGCGCTCCTGGTCGACGCGGGCTACGAGGTCATCGGGGCGACCCTACGCCTTTACGACGCGAGCGGAACCTCGGCCAGCATTGGCGGCCGTTGCTGCGGCCCCCGCGACATCGAAGACGCTCGGGCGACCGCCGTGAAGCTCGGCATTCCGCACCACGTGATCGACGAGAGCGTCGCGTTTCAGGCCGCCGTGATCGACGACTTCGTGGCGGAGCACGGGGCCGGTCGGACGCCCAATCCGTGCGTCCGGTGCAACGAGCGTCTCAAGTTCGGCCCGCTCCTGGCCTTCGCCGACGCGGTCGGCGCGACGGCGCTCGCGACCGGACACTATGCGCGGTTGCTGCCGGACGGCGAGGGTGTCGCGCTCGGCCGCGCGCGCGATCCGGACAAGGACCAGTCGTATTTTCTGTTCGGCGTTCGTCCGGAGATCCTGGCGCGCGTCCGGTTTCCGCTGGGCGACAAGACCAAGGCGGAGGTGCGCGCGCTGGCGCGGCGCTTCGGCCTGCCCAACGCCGACAAGCCCGACTCCCAGCAGATCTGCTTCATCCCCGACGGCGATCACGTGGCCTTCGTCGCGGCGCACGGCGGCGCGGGACCGGCCGGCCGGATCGTCGACGACGCGACCGGGGCTGATCTCGGCGCGCACGACGGCACGCACGCCTTCACCGTCGGCCAGCGGCGCGGCGTACCTGCCACCGCCCACGCCCGGCGTTTCGTCCTGCGGGTCGACGCCGGCTCCGGCGAGATCCGCGTCGGCGCGCGCGAGCGCCTCGGCCGGGATTCTTTGCGCGTCGCCGATGTCCGCTGGCTCGACGCCCAGATCTCACGGGGGACACACCGCTGCGCAGTCCAGATCCGCCACCACGCCAAGGCGGCACTCGCTTGGATAGAGCCGGCCGCCGACGGTTCGACGCTGGTAAAATTCGACCAGCCGGCGTTCGGCGTCGCGCCGGGGCAGGCGGCCGTCTTCTACGCCCTAGACGATCGCGTGCTCGGCGGCGGCTGGATCGAAGCCTAGCGACAGCCGCGGCGGCTAGCCGAGGGTCGAGATCGCGATGACGATCTCTTCGGGCTTGGTGTTGCGATCGCGGGCCCGGACGGCGTCGACGGCGGCTTCCAGCTCGCCGCGGTCGAGGAAGATGCCCTGACACTTGCCGCAGTAGTCGACGTGGACCGCGCCCAGCAACACCTCCGCCAGGCTTCCCGGACAGACGGGGCAGGGCGCGATCGATTCGGTCGGAATCGGCGGGGGACCCGGCTGGCCCGTCAGCAGGCTCCGCAGGTGCGCGAGCTCCTTCTCGGGCAGCTTGGCGGCGCGGGCGATCTCGCCGCGGTCTAGCCAGAGGCCGCCGCACTTGGGGCAGAGATCGACCTCGAGCCCCTGGAAGGTCGCCTTGTCCAGGATCGAGTTACATTTCACGCAGCAGATGTTGGTTGCGTCCGGCATGGGCGAGATACTAGCAGCATATGGACCGGGCAGAACATCCCCCCTTCGCCGCGCTGGAAGTGCGCCTCGGCTATGCCTTTCGTGACCGCACGCTCGGCGAAACCGCCCTGACGCACAGCTCCTGGCTCAACGAAGCCACCGCGCCCGATCGTACCGACAACGAGCGCCTCGAGTTCCTCGGCGACGCGGTCCTGGCGCTGGTCGTCAGCGACTTGTTGATGCGCCGGCTCCCCGACGGCGCCGAGGGGGACCTGACGCGTGCGCGCGCGGCGCTGGTCAGCGAGGGCGGTCTGGCCCGCGCCGCGGGAGCGCTCGATCTCGGACGATGGATCTATCTCGGGCGCGGCGAGGAGCGCACCGGCGGCCGCGCCCGGCCGTCGATCTTGGCCAACGCGCTCGAGGCGCTGATGGGCGCCATATATCTCGACGGTGGATTGGAGGAGGCGGTTGGTGTCGCCGCGCGCCTCTTTGCCGTCGAGGTCGCGGACGTCGAGCAACACGCGCTCGCCGACTACAAGTCTCGGTTGCAGGAGCGCGCCCAGGCCCTCTTGCAGACGGCGCCGGTCTATCAGGTGGTTGCGGAGAGCGGACCCGATCACGACAAGCGGTTCGAGGTTGCGCTGCTGCTGACCGGACGCGAGTGGGGCCGCGCGATCGGGCGATCGAAGAAGGAGGCGGAGCAGAGCGCCGCATCGCGGGCGCTCGACGCCCTTGAACGAGACCGGGAGCGGGAGCGGGAACAGAAGTGAGCGAACCCTTCGACGACCGCGCGCGCCAGCAGATCCCCGCCGATGTTCTGGCGATCTGCCGCCGGCTGCGCGCCGCGGGCCACCAGGCGCACCTGGTGGGCGGGGGCGTCCGCGACATGCTGATCGGCCGCCCGCCGGCCGATTTCGATCTGGCCACCGACGCCCGCCCCGAAGCCGTGCTCGAGCTCTTCGGCCGCACCTTCGCCATTCCGACCGGTCTCAAGCACGGCACGGTCACCGTGCTGACCGACGGGCCGCGCCGCCCGGTCGAGGTCACGACCTTCCGGGGCGAAGGCGAGTACTTCGACGGCCGGCGCCCCTCGTCGGTGACCTACGTCGACACGCTGACGGAAGATCTCAGCCGGCGCGACTTCACCATGAACGCGGTCGCCTTCGATCCGATCGACGGGCGTTTGACCGATCCCTTCGACGGGCAGGGCGATCTGGCGCGCCGGCTGGTGCGCGCCGTGGGCGATCCGCAGGTGCGTTTTCGCGAAGACGGTCTGCGCCCCATGCGGGCCATTCGGCAGGCGGCGCAGCTGGAATTCGAGGTCGATCCTCCGACGCTGGCGGCGATCCCGGCCACGCTGGAGGTGTTTCGGAAGGTCTCCGCCGAACGGGTCCGGGACGAGCTCTTCAAGCTGCTGGGTGCGCGCCGGCCATCCCGCGGCCTCGAGCTGATGCGCGCCACCGGTCTCCTCGGCGAGGTGATGCCGGAGCTGCTCGAAGGCGTCGGCTGTACGCAGAATCGTTTTCACAAGCACGACGTCTTCGGGCACACCCTGGCCGTTGTCGATTCGACGATCGGCGACGCCGTCGTTCGTCTGGGCGCGCTCCTGCACGACGTCGGTAAGCCGCGATCGCGCCAGCCGCGCGAGGACGCGCCGGGCGAGTACAGCTTTTTCAAGCACGAGGTTGTGGGCGAGGCGATGGCCGACGCGATCTGCCGCCGCCTGAAGCTGGCCAACGCCGATCGCGAACGCGTGATCGGCATGGTTCGCAACCACATGTTCTTCTACGCGCCCGAATGGTCGGACGGCACGATTCGCCGTTTCGTACGCCGGGTCGGCGGCCCCGAGGCGCTCGACGCGCTCTTCGCGCTGCGCGAGGGAGACGTCGCGGGGCGCGGCTTCGGCGAAAATCCCGACGACGAAGTGGGTGAGCTGCGGCGACGGATCGCCGTGGTCGCCTCGTCCGACGCCGCGCTCAAGGTGACCGACCTCGCCATTGGCGGCCAGGACGTCATGCGCGTCCTCGGCATCGGACCCGGTCGAGAGATCGGCGTGATCCTGGAACGCCTGCTCGAACGGGTCCTCGACGATCCCGGCTTGAACGAACGCGACAAGCTCGAGGCGCTCCTGCCAGAGCTCCGCGACAAGAAAAACTAGCCGCGGCCCGGATGCTACTATTGAGTCAAGCAACCGACCAAGAGCGCTGCCGAGAACGGCGGTCATGGGGAAGGTCATGCAAAGGATAAAGATCACCAACTCGGCTGATGTCGTCCTGGCACAAGGCGGCCACCTTCCGCAGGAACAGGTCAGATCGATCGAGATCGATGCCCTCATCGATACGGGAGCGACGACGCTGGTCCTGCCTGCGGACGTGGTCGCGAAAATGGGCTTTGCGTTGCGCGAGGTCAGGAAGCTTCGCCTCGCGGACGGCAACCTGGTCGATGCGCCCCGCGTGACCAACATCAGACTCGAGATCTGCGGACGCGACATGCTGACCTTCGGCCTACGTGATGCCGGCCGGGAGCACGCCCCTCGTCGGCCAGATCCCGCTCGAGGAGCTCGATCTGATCGTCGACTCCAAGCGCCAATCGCTGCGGCCGAACCCCGAGCATCCGGACGGCCCCGTCCTCGACGCCCTCGTCGCGGTGTAACTAGCCGCGGCTGAGCGCTGCGACCAGCGCGGCAGCGGAGGTGACCTCTTCGGTTCCACGTGAGGCCGGCTCCTCGCGGCCCAGCAGCTCGGTCCTCCGGCGGACGAGCGTGGCCTCGGGATCGGCGAGCGACAACAGATCGACTTCGGCCGGGTTGCCGGTCCGGTCCGGTGGAATCACGCTGTCCCGCGGGCCGGCGACGACCGAGAGGACAGCCGGGATCTTCACCCGCAAGCGACGTTTACGGCCAGCGCCACGAACCACCACCTCGACCAATCCGTCGCCGGCCATGGCGATCTCTTCGACGGAAGGCACGTAGGCGATCCCGAGGTAGCGGGCAGCCGCGGCCGGGACCGCGCCGAGGCCATCGTCGTCGGAGCGGCCACCGGTCAAGATCAGGTCGGCGTCGAGGCGGCGGATGGCCACCGCCAGCACCTGCCCAACGGTGTGAAAATCAGCGGCGCCGAAGTCGTCGCCCCCGAGGCGCACCGCGCGGTGGACGCCCGCCGCCAGCGCCCGGTGCAGGGCGCCGGTCTCGACGGCGGTTCCCGCCAGCAGCGCCGTCACCCGGTGCGAGGTGCCGGCGCCGGCCAGCGCCAACGCGTGCCCGAGCGCGTGCGTGTCGTCTCGGCCGAGCGTCTGTCCGTCGGCGGAAGCGGGCGGCGCGTGCAGACAAACGACCAGGTTCACGCGGGCGACTCCCGCCCTGCGCCATCGATACCTTGGGCGGCGGGCACCGCCAAGCTGGCCAGCGCGCGCGTCAGGTCCTCCCAGACGACATCGGCAGGATTGCCGGGCGCCCGCCAGAGCACGTCCGCCAGCGCCCCGGGCGGCAGCACCGCGTCGCCGAACAAGATCACGCCCACCCGACCGCGCGGCGTCCCCACCATCGGGAGATCGGCGTGGCCGACGCCGATCAAGATCTCGGGCACGCTGGCGGCGATCGCGGTGGCGGCGGCTTTCCGATCGACGACCACCACGCCCGGGGGCGCTTCGGCCGTGAGGCGGGCCAACGCTTGGGCGCCCACCGCCGGATCCACCACCACCAGGACCCGCGCGAGGGCAACCTCGGCGAGCTCATCCGGCTCGGAGGCGATTTCCTGGAAACCGGATTGGACGGGCGGGGCACAGGCGATGACCTCGACGTCGATGTCCTCCGATCCACCCTGGCCACCCCGTCCGCCCTGGTCGCGCCGGTGGCCCGACGCCAGGAGCGCCACCACGGGCCGCTCGATCTCGACGGGATCGAACCGACGGTAGGACGATCGATCGGCGCGCCAGCGACGGAGAAACACCCGCCCGACCCCATCGGCGAGGGGTCCGTCGGTCTCTGCGACCACCAGATCGGCGCGCGCCGCGAAGGCCGCCCCGATCCGCGCGGCCAGGCTAGGCGCCAGCTGCGGCCCAGCGCCCCCGGCCGGAAACAGCACCAGGAGGGGCGGAACGCGCTCGACCGCGGCCAGCAACGCCGCGCCGTGCGTCGGCTCCATGGGCGGCGCCCCCAATCCGGCGCCCTCGCAGAGGATCACCTTGTCGGCGCCGGCCCGTCCGAGGTCCGACACCACCCGGGGATCGAGCTCGCGATCGTTCATCGCGATCGCGTAGATGGTCGCCCCCGCCTGATGCGCGATCCGCCGCGCTTCGGAGAGCGCGAACAGAGACGGTCCAGTAGGCTCTCCGTCGCGGAGATCGATGGGGACGAGCAGATTCGGCAGAGACGTTGCCTCAAATGTGGGCGCCGGGCGCCGGGCGCCGGACGGAGGCCTATCATGCCAACCGCATTCGGCCCTGTCCATTGACATGCCGATCAACCAATCGCGATAATGCCCCCCCAGGCGGACAACCCCCGCGGCATGTCACAAGGACCCGACGGCGACGACGAAGATCTGGTCGACGAAGATCTGGTCGAGATCGATCTCGTGCCCGCCGGGCCGCCGCCGCTGCCGCCCGATCACTTTTCGGAGCTGGCCTTGGACCTGGTGGTCGAGGCGGAGGACCACACCGAGCCCAATCGGGCGGCGGCGGAGCCCCCGGCGGAGATACCCGAAGCGATCGAGATCCGGCAGCCGATCGCAGAGGCCGCCGAAAGCGATCCGGCCGCCGATCTCGCGCTCTTCGAGGCGGAGGCGGCCGCCGCCGACGGGGGGCGCCGCGCGGCGCTGCTGCTGGAGGTCGCGCGCTTGCAAGAGGGCGCCGCCTCGGACGTCGCTCTGGAAACGTCCCGGGCCGCCTTCGCGGCCGATCCGTCGATGCCGCTCGCGGTCTGGCCGTTGCGTCGCTTGCTCGTGCGCGCCGGGCTCTGGCCGGAGCTGGCCGAGGTGCTCGATCGGGCGGCGCGCTCCCGACCGGGTGGCGATCCGACTGGGCGGGCCGATCTCCTGGTCGAGCGCGGTCACCTGCTGGAAGATCGCCTGAGCCGGGAGCCGGAGGCGATCGCCGCCTATCGGGAGGCGCTGGCGTCCGTGCCCGATCACCCGGGGGCGTTGCTGTCGCTGTTGCTGATCGGCGCGCGGCGCCAGGAGTCGGCGCCGACGGCCACGGCGCTGGGCGGGCTGGCACGACGGGCCGGCGCGCCGTCGCGGCGGGCGGCGCTCGCGATCGAGGAAGGTCGCGCCTGGCGGAGCTCGCCGCTTCCGGGCGGCCTCGAACAATCGCTGACCGTGCTCGAGGGCGAGCTTGGGCGGGTGGATGGGGAGTCGCCGCTCGGCAGCCTGCTGGTCGAGCTGGATGCGCTCACCCGGGAGGATCTCCCGGCGGAGATCGTCGCGCGCGCTCTCGAGCACCTGGTTCGGCAGATCGCGCCGGCCGACCCGGCGCTGGCGGTGGCCCTCCTGCGCGAGCGCGCCCGGACCGTGCTTCGCCAGGCGGCGCCCGAGGCGGCGCTGGCGGCGCTGAACGAGGCGGCCCGTCTCGATCCCGCGCACCCCCTGGTCGCCGCCGAACGGCTGGAGCTGGCCGTGGCGCTCGATCGCCTCGAGAGCGCCGGCGACATCGCGCGCAGCTTCGTCGCGGCGGCTGCCTCGGACGACGCGGCGGTCGACCTCGCGCTCGCCTACGCGGAGACGGCGATCCGGATCGGGCGCGCCGAGACCGCCGCAGAGATTCTGCGCACGCCGCGCGTTCGCGACTGTCGTTCCGCGCGGGTGGACCTGCGGGCCTTCGAGCTCGCGATCGCCGTGCGGCGGCGCGATGCCGGGGCGCTGGCCGACGCCTTCGCGGCCGAGGCCGACCCGGAGATCGGCGCCGACGAGCCGTCGAAGGTGCGCGCCCTGGTCGCAGCGGGCGCGATTCGAGGCTCGGCGCTCGGGCAAAGCGACGCCGCCGAGGATCTCTATCGTCGAGCGCTCACCGCTGGCCCGAGCTCCGCCGATGCGCGGCCGGCGCTGCGCGCGCTGGTCGGCCTCCTGCCCGCCGGTGGTCGGACTGGAGAGGCCGCGGCGATCCTGGAGGGGGCGCTGGCCGCGCCACCCGCCGATCCGGAACCGGGCGATGGGGGCGCGCTGTTTGAAATCTGGGCGCGGGAGTCGCTGGTTTCATTCTATGCGGACGAGATGGGGGAGACCGGCCGCGCGGTCGCCCACCAGCGGCGCCTGGTCGCGCTGGCGCCGGACGACGTCAGCGGGCGGGTACGTCTTTGCGATCTCGATCTCGGCAGCGATGGCGGCGAGCGGCTATCACCGGACGAGCGTGCGGCGAACCTGATCGCGCTCGCCGCGGCGGCCGGCGAGCCCGCCGTGTCGGTCGCGTTGCGGGTCGCCGCCGGTAGAACGCTCGCCGCCGCAGAAGATCCGGAGGGCCGGTCGCGGGGCCTGGCGCTGCTGCGTGAGCTCGCGGACGCCGACGTGACCGGCCTGGCCTCATCGGCGATCGAGCGGGCGTCACCGTCGGGCGAAGCGCGGGCCGCCGTGGTGGCGGCCGAGCTGACGGCGACCGCCGAGGCGGCGGCCCCCGATGCGGTGCGCGCGCTACGTTTTCGATTGGCGCATCACCACGCCGCCGGCGGCCACTTCGCCGAGGCCCTGGCGGCGCTCACGCCGCTCCGATCGGAGGGCGATCCATTGGCGCGCGCCTGGAGCTACGAGCTGGCGCGCCGGTCGGGTGAGGCAATCCTGGAGGTCGCGGTCCTCTCCGAGGAGACGCGCGCCCTCGATGGCGCCCTCGGCGACGAGGCGGGCGTGCTGCTCGCGGATGGCGAAGCGCTGGCGCGGGCGGGCGATCCGCAGGGGGCGGCGACCTCGTTTCGTCAGGCGCTCGCGCTGGCGCCGGCCGGCGAAACGGCAGCCGATGCGGCGCTCGCGCTCTTCCGTCTCGCCGCGGCCGATGCGACCGCGGGCGCGCGCGCTCTCCCCGAGGCGCTGGGGGCGCTGGCGGTTGCGGCGGCCGACGATCCGGCGCTGGCGGCGCTGGCCAGGCGCGAGTCCGCGCTGGCGCACGCCGCGACCGGCGAGATCGCGCCCGCCGATCTGGAGGCGCGCGCGGCGCCCGATGCGCCGGCGAAGGAGCGGGCGGAGGTGGCGATCTTGCGGTTCATGGCCGGCGCGCGGCAAGGGGACGCGCGCGTGGTCGCCGAAGCGCTGGCGGAGATCGCGCTCGGCCTCGCGAGCGCGGACGGCGAGCTCCCCCCGGAAGCGGTGGCGCTCCTCGGCCGTGCCGCCGCGCGCGCGCGGCTGGCCGGACCGGAAGCGGCCGAGTCGGTCGCGATCTCGGCCTGGCTGGCGGCGCGCCGGCCGGCCCTGGCGCCCGCGCTATCGGATCTTCCGGTCAAGGACGACGCGCCGTGGCCGGAGACGCGTCCGGATCCGCGGCGGGCGCGCGCCCGGCGGACGGGCGGCGCCACCGGCAGCGCGCTCGATCTCGAGGTGGCTCTGGACGCCGAGCGCCGGGGCGAGCTCGGGGCCGCGCTGGCCGCCTACGGCAGCGTCATCACGGTCGACCCCGATCGGCTGGAGGCTTGGACCGGCATCCGTCGGGTGGCGCGGGCGGGTGGCGATCTTCTGGGCGAGGCCCGGGCCCTGGTCCGGCTGGGCGCGCTGGTCTCCAATCCGGAGCGAGCCGCCGCGCTGTTCGTCGAGGCCAGTGGGGCCTACGAACGATCCGGTCGCACCGACGACGCGATCGCGGCGCTGGCCCGCGCGGTCGAGCTGCGTCCGGACGATGCGGCGATCTACGCCCGCGTTCACGCGTTGCTTCGCGCGGATCTCGCGGCGCCCGGTCGCGCGCTGTCCTTCGATGGTCTGCTTTCGTATCGGCTGGCCGCGGCGACGCTGCCGCCGGGCGAGCGGATCGCGCTCCTCTTCGAACGGGCGGAGCATCGGCTGTCGGCAATGGGCGATCGGGCCGGGGCCTTCGGTGACTTCAAGCAAATCCTGAAGATCAACCCGGAACACGTTGCTTCGATTTACAAACTGGCCTACGGCGCGGTTGCGGATCAGGATCTGCGGGCCGCGGCCCATTGGCTGGAGCGCTTTTTGACGCTGGTCGGCTCCGAAGACGAGGAACGGGCCGCGGCCGCACGACTCGACCTGGCGGCGGGCTACGAGGCGCTCGGCGAGCCGGTGCGCGCTATCGAGATCCTGCACCGGGCCGCGGCGCTGCGCCCGACCGATCCCAAGCCGATCGAACGGATGAGCGAGCTCTACCTGGGGCGCGGCGACGTTCGGAACGCGGTGGAGGCCTTGCGAGAAGCGGAGCCGCGGCTGCCCACCGCACGGGCGCAGGCGGCCCTCCAGCTGCGGGTGGGAGAGATCCTTCGCGACCTCGGGCACGATCGGGCGGGGGCGGCGGCGGCGTTTCGTCGCGCCGCGGATCTGGAGCCGCTGGGCTCGGCCGTGGCCACCTTGATCGCGCTTCACGACGCGGGCGGCGACGCGCGCGGCGCGCTGGAGGTCGTCGAGCGCGAGGTGGCCGATCTGCGGCGCGCGCTCGCCGCGAATCCGCTCGACGGGCGTCGGCTGGAGCGCCTGGCGACGATCCTCGACATCGCCCGCACGCGCGGGGCGCAAGGTGCCATCCCCGAAGCCCAGGCTGCGGTGGAGAGCGTGCGGCAGCTGGTCGAAAACCGCCTGCCGTCTCACCCCGCGGTCGCGCCTCGCCTGGTTGCCCCCAAGGCGGGACGCGCCTTCGTCGCCGAGCTCGCGGATCCGGCCGCCGGTGGATTCGTGGCGGAGATCTGGCCGCACCTGGTCGAGGTGGCGGCGGCCATTTTTTCTGTCCCCGCCGCTCGGGGCCGCCGAACGGCGATCGATGCGGAGCCCGGCGTCGCCTGGATCCTGCAGACGTCGGCCGCGATCGGCCTCGGCCGGATTCCGCTCTTCTCGAGCCGCGAAGCCGGCGCGCCCGTCGTGGCTGCGATCGAAGATCCCGAGCCGGGCCTGGTGCTGGCCGCCGGGCCCCAGACGGCCGCGACCCGTTTTCACGTCGGCCGCGCGCTCGGGCTCCTCGCGCAGCGGGCGACGGTTCTCGAGTGGGCCAACGCCGACGATCTCGCGCCGCTGTTCGCTTGCGCGGCGATCGTCGCCGGTGTCGCGCCGCCGCCCGGGTTGCCGAAACCGACGGAGAGTTTCCTGCGCGACGTCACCCGCGCCATCGGCCGCAAGGATCGCAAGGCGCTCACGCTGCAGGCGTCGCGGTTTGGTTTCGAAGCGTTCGACCTCGGCGCGTGGCGCGAGGCTGTGCTCCGCGCGGCGGATCGATTCGGCCTGTTCGTCGCCGGAGATCCCGCGCTGGCGGCCATCGCGGTGGCGGGCGGCGCCAAGGCGGTGGCCGGCAGCGCGGTGGCCCTCGATCTGCTGAGCTTCGTGCTCTCCGATCGATACCCAGCGCTCAAACGGATCGCACGGGAGCTGGGCGGCTGATGGCTGGAGAGCGGAAACCACCCGGTGGCGACGACGGGACGATCGAGGTCGACGATCTCTTCGACGAGCTCTTCGAGGAGGGACCCAAGACCGATCCGACCATGCCCGCGATCGCCGACGAGGTGACGCTGGAGATCTCGGCCGAACCTCCCGACGCTGGCGGAGACCCGAACGAAGCAAACGTCCCGCTCGAGGGCGAACCGCCGACCGCTTTCGCGCCGCCCCTGCCCGAGATGACGGCCGAGATCTGGCAGGCCGGTATTCAGGCCCTGGTCAGCGTCCCGGATACGACCGCGCCGCGTTCGCCCACGCGCGACGAATGGCTGGCCGAGGCCCGCCTCTTCCGCGCAGAGGGCGCGATCGCCGAGGCGCCGACGTGGGCGGCGCGATGCCTGATCGCCGCGGCCCGCGCGGCGCAGGCGGCCGGTGAGTCGACCGAGGCCGCGGCCGTCTACGACGAAGCGCTGGAGCGCACGCCGGGCGCGCCGGACGCCCTGCGGGGCCGCGCGCGGTTGGCGGAGAGTGCAGGCGACTTCGACGAAGCCCACGCGCTCTGGGCCCGCTTGGCGGTGGCGGCCGAGACGCCCGACGAGCGCGCGTTTTATGGAGCGCTCTCTGCGGAGTGGACGCTGGCCCGGCGCGGCGCGCTTCCGGCGGTCGCCCTGGACGCGATGGCGCCCGGACCGGCGCGCGCGCTCGCGCTGGTGGAAGAATCCCTTCGCGGGGGAAAGGCGACCAACGTGGCGAGCGCCCTCGGCGCGGCCGGTCGCGCGGTCGGTGGAACTTTCGGCGCGGCGCTCCTCCAGGCGGCGGCCCGCTTCGCGGCGGTCGGGCTCGACGCGACGTCGGCCTCCGGGTATGAGGCGGCGGCCCGTCAGCTCGATCCGAACGCCGACGGCGGACTCCTCGGGCGTCTGCGCGACGCCGCGCGCATGGACGCCCGGGGCGCGGCCAAGATAGTCGCAGAGGTGATGGCGTCTCTGCCGCCGGCGTCCGCGCTCGCGCGGGCCGTCGGTCGCTGGACGGCCGCGCTCCACCGACGGCGGGGAGACATCGCGGCCGCCGGCGCGATCTACGCGGGCTTCGGCCCCGCGACGGTCGCGTCGGCGCGCGATCGAATCGACTTCGACGTCGCGAACGGGTTGGCGCTGGATGAAGCCAGTCTCGGTCGGTTGCGGGCGGCCGCGACCACCGCCGTCTCGGCGGCCAACCTGACCTGGATCGAAGCGGGTGATCTTCTGCGCCGCGGTGAGCACGCGGCCGCCGGCGCGCTCCTCGCGCGCGCGATCGAGGCACAACCGGATGCGGTCCCGCTCGGCCTGCTGGCGGAGGAACTGGCGGCCCTTGCCCCCGATCCCGCCGTGCGGGTGCCCGCGCTCGATTTGTGGCTGCGGAGCGATCCGGCGCGTCGGGCGGAGGCGGCGTTGGCCCTGGCTGACGCACGCGACAGCGGCGGTGCCGGCAATGTGCTGGCGGCGCGCGCGGCGTTGCAGACGGCCGTCGAGTCGGCGCCGGGATCGGCGCTGTTCTGGACGGTGGCGGCCGCCGACGCCCGCTCGGGCCGGCGGGCCGACGCCGCGGCGACCCTCGACTACGGCGCGGAGATGTGGGCCGGCAGTACCTTGCCGCCGGGGTTGCGCGCCTGCGCCGCCGCCAAGATCGGTTTCGGCGATCCGGCGCGAGCGCTGGCGGCTTTTGGCGCAGCGGGAGAGGGCCTCTCGGATGTCGGGCGGGCGCTCGGCAGTGTCGCCGTCGCGCGATTCGCAGAGCGCGCGGGCGATCACCAGGCGCTGCGGGCGGCGCTGGACGCGGCCACGGCGACGCCAGCGCCGGCGCCCGAGCTGCCGATGCACCGTGCCGACCTGGCGATCCAGCGCGCCTCGTCGTTTCCGATCGAGGACGCCGCGGCGCGGACGCGGGCGCTCGGCCAGGCGCTGGACGCGGTCCCGAATCATCCTGTCGCGCTGCCGCTCTACCTGTTGGAGCCGGGTGTCGAATCGAATGCGGCGGCGGCGGCGGTGGCGGCCGCCGGTGCGGCGGCGGAGTCGTCCTCGGCGGCGCGGCGCCTCTACTCCCTGGCCGCCGGAAGCATCCTCAGCCTCGACGACGACGGCGAGGCGGCGTTCCTGCACGCGTCGGAGCTGGCCGCCACATCCCCCGCGGATCGGGAGGCGCGCGGCGCGGTCGCGCGGGCGGCGGCGCGCCTGCCGGCCGGAGCCCGCAGGCGTGCCATGGCCGAATTGCCGCTCGATGCGGCGCCGAATCCCGCGACCCAGGTCGACGAGGCGCTGCGGCTGGCGATCGGCGAGGCGCGGATCGAGGTGGGTGACCTGGAGCGGGCGGCCCAGGCGCTGCTGCCGCTGGCGGACGGCCGCTTCGGCGCCGATGCCCGGCGCGCCTCGGTTCGATTGGGGACGGGGACGGAGGGCCTGCCACCGGGCCTGCTCGTGGGGCCACCCGATCGGGCGGCGGACGCGACGCGCGCGGGACTGACCTCGATGGCCGAGCTGGCGCGCGCGGGACGTTGGGAGGATCTTCTCGCTGCGCTCGAAAAGGCGCCTCCGCACGAGGCTCAGGCGGGTGCGGTCACGTTGGCCTTCCTGGCGCTGGTCGCCGAGGGGCACGATCTTCCAAATGCCTCGAAGCGCCTGTCGGCAGCCGCCGTGCAGGCATCCCGGCCGGCCGAATCGAGCGATACCGCGCTGGGGCTCTCCGATCTGGCGCGCGTCGCGGAGTCCGACGACGACGCCGGCTTGCGCCTTTCGGCCTATGACCTCGCGATCGGGCGGTTCGGGGTCTCCGAGTCGGAACGCCGGGCGGCGGCCTTCGCGCATGCTGGGCGCGCGCGGCTCGAGGAAGCCACCGGGTGGGCGGAGGGGGCGGCCCACTGGCGGGCGGCGCTCACGGCGGAGCCGACCTTTCTTCCGGCGGCGCTCGCGCTGCGACGCGACGCCGCTCGCCGCGGCGATGAGGCGGAGGCGGCTGCGGCCTGCGAGACCGAGGCCGCGTCACTGCTGGTGCCCGCGCACCGGGTGCGCGCGCTGTTGCTGGCAGCCGCGCTGGTCTCGGAGAATCGGGCTGCCGATCCCGTCGCGATCGTCGCACGCGACAATCGCGCGCTGGAATTGTTGCGGGCGGCACTGGCAATCGATCCGACCCACGAGGGCGCGTTCGAAAAACTCCGCGAGCTGTTGGTCCGGCTGGGGGATGCGACCGCATTGTCGGCTGCGCTCGCCGCGCGGATCGAGATCGCGGGCAATCCGTTCGAGGTCACCTCGCTGCGGCTCGCGCGCGCCGATCTGCTGGCGGGACCGCTGGCCGACGCCGCGGACGCGCGCGCCGAGCTGGAGTTGGTCCTGCGCAAGCAGCCGGAGCACGCACGGGCGCTGGCGAAGCTGTCGGACCTGCTGTGGCAGAGCCACGCCTGGGCCGAGGCCGGCGAGATCTACCTGAAACGCACGATGGTCGAGCGCGATCCCGGCATGCTGCGCGAGATCTTCCTGCGCCTCGGCCAGATCTATTCGGAGCGCGCCCCGGACGCCAAGCGCGCCGCGACGGCGTACGAACGGGTGCTCTCCGTCGACCCCGAGAACTACGAGGCCCTGCGCGCGCTGTCGGATCTCTATCTGACGGAAGGGGACACGAAGCTGGCCCTTCCGGTGACCGATCGGCTGGTCGCGCGCGAGACGGATCCCGCGCGGCGCACCGGCTTTCGCGTGCGGCTCGGCGAGATCCTGATGCACGCGGGTGACATGCGGCGCGCCGGAACCGAGCTGCGCCGCGCGGTCGACGAGGCGCCGCGCAACGTCGCGGCGGTCAGCGCGCTGGCGCAATTCTTCGAGCGCGCGCGGGATCCATCGGGAAGGCGAACCGTGCTCGATCGCGCGGTCGGCCTGCTGCGCATCGATCTGGAGGGGAACCGAGCGGCCAGTCTCGATCCGGGAACGCTCCGCGCGCTGGCGAGCTTGCTGGCGCTCCGCGAGAAGCCCCACGCGGCGCTGGCGGCGGCGCAGCTCTTCGCGGCGCTCGACAGCGGGGCGAGCGCCGGGCGCGCCGCCGCGACCCGTGCGGGCCGGAGCCTGGCGGCGCTCCGGCAGCCCGAGATCGATGAGCGCTCCTTCCCCCAGGGGCTGCCACCCGGAATTCGTCAGATCCTCCTCCTCCTCGGCCCCGCGCTCCGGCCGAGCGGACAGGATCTCGGTCAGAAGCTCGCGCGGCATGGGGTGGCCCGCGCCGATCGAAAGCCGCGCGGGGCCGCCCCACGCCCGGTGTTCGAGGCGGTGGCCGCCGAGCTGGGGATCGGGGATTTCGATCTGTACGTCAGGACGTCGGCGGCCGCCGCCGGTCCGGTTCCGCTGCGCGCCGAGCCCGGGAACCCGCCCGCCATCGTCATCGGTGCGTCCCTCGCCGAGCTGGGCCCGGCCGCCCTCCGCTTCGCCGCCGCGCGCACGTTGCGCCTGACGGCGACCCACCTCGACACCCTGCTGGCCATCCCGACGGAGGAGGCGGGGGCGCTGCTGGTCGGGATCATCCGCAACTTCGTCCCCGACTATCGCCACGCGGAGGTGCGCGACACGCTGGTCGTGGCCGAGGCCGCGCGCGTCGACCGGTTGATTCCCCGCAAGCTCAAGCAGCAGGTGCTCCCGTTCGCCATCGAGAGCGCGGGGCCGTTCGATCTCGCCGCCCTGTACGCCGCGGTGCGCGACGGGGCGAACGCGGCTGGCCTTCTGGCCTCGGCGGATCTGCCGGCGGCGCTCTCGGTGGTGCTGGCCCTATCCGGATCGGTCACGGCCAAATCCGCGTCGGCGTCGGAACCTGGTCTCACCCTGGCCGCCATCGCCGCCAGCCCCGAGGCGCTGACGCTGCTCCGGTTCGCCGTCTCCGACGACTACGACGATCTGGCGCGGGCGCTCGAGGGGTAGGGTGCGGGCGCTCGAAGCGTGGGCGCCGGGCGCCGGGCGGCGGGCGCGACGGCGGCCGTCCCCATTTTTCAGTCGGCGCGTGATAAATTGAGCCGTCGTGCCCCTGGGAGACGCCAGCCCGCCGCCCGCTGACGATCCGCTGATCGGAATGGTGGTCTCCGACCGCTACCGGATCATCCGCAAGATCGGGGAGGGGGGAATGGGGGCCGTCTACCAGGCGGAGCACGCGCTCATCGAGAAGCGGATCGCGCTCAAGATCCTCTTTCAGGATCTGACCCGGCGTCCCGACCTGGTGGCGCGTTTTCTCCAGGAGGCCAAGAGCGCCTCACGCATCGGCCAGGAGAACGTCATCGACATCTCCGACTTCGGCCAGACGGCGGACGGGCTGGTCTACATCGCGATGGAGTTTCTCGACGGGCAGGATCTGGGCCGCCTGCTCAAGACCGAGCGGTCGATGCCCTGGCTGCGCGCTCGGCCGATCCTGATGCAGATCACCAAGGCGCTGCGGGCGGCGCACGGACACGGGATCATCCACCGCGACATGAAGCCGGAGAACGTCTATCTGATCTCGCGCGAGGGGCGCGCGGACTTCGTCAAGGTGCTCGACTTCGGGATCGCCAAGGTGGTCTCCGCCGACGAGGCCGACGGGCCGCGCCTGACCCAGACCGGCATGATCTTCGGGACGCCCGAGTACATGTCGCCCGAGCAGGCGCAGGGACATCCGCCCGATCACCGCCTCGACGTCTATGCGGTCGGCTGCATCATGTACCAGATGCTGACCGGCAGCGTTCCGTTCACCGCCGACAGCTTCATGGGGATCCTGACCAAGCATCTGGTCGAGGCGCCCGTCCCGCCGCGCCAGCGCCGGCCGGATCTAGACATCCCCGCCGACGTCGAAGCGATCTGCATGCGGGCGCTGGAGAAGGACCGCGAGAAGCGCTGGCCCGACATGGACGCGTTCTACCGGGCGCTCGGTGCGGCGGGCGGCGTGCCGTTCGAGCCGTCGAACGTCTTCATCCCGCCGACCGCCAGCCTCAAATATCCCATTTTGGCCGACGCGAACCCGCTGCCGCGCGAATCGAGGACGGCCATCTCCGTCTCGCCGCCGTCCGGCACCTTCGACGACGAGCGTCCGGTGCGATCCGAGGATCTTCCCGGTGGCCTCGGTGCGCGCGCCAAGCTCGCGCTGGGGATCGGCGCGGCCCTGGTGGTGGTGATCGTCTTCGTCCTGGCGCTGCGGCTCGGAGGCCGACATTCGGCGACCGAGGCGACGCAGACGCCGGCGCCGGCGTCCACGGCCGCCCAAACGCAGACGCCACCCGCGTCGCCAGCGACGGCGCCGTCGATGCCGGTCCGCGCGCTCCCGGCGGCGGCCGCGTCCGGCCAATCGACCGCGGTGACGCCCGAGACGTCGGCGGCCGCGGCGACAGGCAAGCCCGGCGCCCGGGCGCATCACCACCACGGCGACGACACCAAGGCCGATCCGCTGCACCGGCGCGTCGACCTTCCGGCCTCGGCTCCGACGCCGGCCGAGCTCAAGAACCCGTTCAGCGCACCGTAAGCGTGCGCGGCTTTCCCGTCGAGGTCAGCGCCGAAGCGGCCGCCGCGCACGCCGCAGCGACGGTCGTCGATCTCCACAACGACGTCCTGACCAAGCTCACCCATTCCCACTACGACTTCGCGCGGGAGCACGGGCCGGCGACCTTTTACAACCCGCTGCGCCTGGATCTGGATCTCCCGCGCATCAAGCGGGGTGGGATCGACGCCCTCGGGTGTCTGATGTTTGCGGGTTTTCGTTTCGATCCGGGGCGGCGCCGCTTCTGGCGCCAGCTCGACTGCGCGCGCCAGCTGGTCGCGAAGAACCCCGATAGGATCGCGCTCGCCCGGAGCGCCGGAGAGATCCGCGCGGCGCGCGCCGCCGGCCGGCTTGCGCTCTTCCTGGGCGTCGAGGGGAGCTACGCGATCGACGACGACGTCGAGGCGGGTGTGGCGCGTCTCGCCGAGGCCGGTATCTGCTTTCTGGGACCGCTGTGGGAGCGCGACAGCCGGGCGGGAACCTCGTGCCGCACGGCCGCCGCACGCGATGGCGGCCTGACCGATCTCGGGCGGGTGCTGGTGCGGGCCTGCGGCGACGCGGCAATCCGTCTCGACGTCGCGCACTCTAGCCAGAAGACCTTCTGGGACCTGATGGAGCATTCGCGGACGCCCCCGTTCTCGTCGCATTCGGGCGCCGCCGGCATCTATCCGCACCCGCGCAACCTCGGTGACGATCAGATCCGGGCGCTGGCCGAGCGGGGCGGGGTGGTGGGCGTCATCTTCGTCGCGCCCTATCTGGGCGGGACCTTCTGCACCCTGGAGCGCATCGCCGACCACATCGAGCACGTGGCCCGGATCGGCGGCGAAGACTGCGTCGCGCTCGGCTCCGACTTCGACGGCTTCCTGCCGCTGCCGCGCGGCCTGCGCGACGCCGCCGATCTGCCGCGCCTGACCGAGATCCTCTGGCGCCGCGGCTGGCGCGCGCCGGCTCTGGGCAAGCTCCTGGGCGGAAACGCGCTCCGCTACTTCGCCGCCGCGTGAAGGCCTGGGCGGGCCTGCGCCCTCGAAAAAGGAAGGGCGTTACTCGATGGCGGCGTTGCGGAGCTCTTCGCCGAACAGGGTCTGCATGAGCGCGGCGGCTTCGAACTTGCCGCCGGCCACATGGGGCGCCAAATCGGCGGCGAAATCGGCGGCGTTCTGGTACCGGTCGTTGGGGTCCACCGACAGCGCGCGCATCAGGATCGCGGCCGTCGTCGGGGGCAGCCCGGCCAGCATCCGCAGCTGCTCCGTTTTTGGCCCGTTCGCCGCCCGCAGCAGTTGATCGAAGGTGCTCTCCCCCAGGTAGAGCTGGCTGTTGGTGAGGCTGTGGTGGATCACCAGCCCCAGCGAGAAGAGATCGGAACGCGGGTCGACCGGCTGGCCGCGTGCCTGTTCGGGAGACATGAACGAGACGTTCCCCTTGACCACGCCCAACTCGGTCTTCGACACGCGCTGGGTGGCCTTGACGATGCCGAAGTCGAAGAGCTTCACCTCTCCGCGCGCGGTCACCATGATGTTGCTGGGCGAAACGTCCCGGTGCACGATTCCGAGAGGCAGGCCCGTCACGTCGGGCTGGACGTGGGCGTACCCGAGCGCGTCCAGCACCTCGTGTGCGATGTAGAACATCAGCTTCTCGGGGAGCGGACGCCCGGTGGTCTCCACGTGGCGAGCGAGCAGGCGACCGAGATCGCGGCCGATGATGTACTCCTGGGCCATGAAGTATTCGTCGCCCACTTTCCCGAAGTCGAACACCGGCACGATGTTCGAGTGCACCAGCATCGAGCCGAGCTTGGCCTCGTCGATGAACTGCTCGACGGCCACCCGACTGCGCGCCAGCTCCGGGCGAAGGCGCTTGATCACGTAGACCCG
>Ga0209863_10000057_pt1 | contig 66040 bp, 51 predicted proteins | sample OrgsoiDNA2013046_FD_185796 | JGI IMG/M metagenome (GOLD analysis project Ga0209863, IMG submission 185796) | Permafrost soil microbial communities from the Arctic, to analyse light accelerated degradation of dissolved organic matter (DOM) -... | ecosystem: Environmental > Terrestrial > Soil >...
TATAAATGAATGGTTTTCTTGGAGAATACGAGGTAACGCTCGATGCAAAAGGGCGGTTTCTCCTGCCGGCTTCGCTCAAAAAGCAAACCGGTGAGGAAGCGGGTTCTTTTGTCATAAACCGGGGTTTTGAAAAATGTTTGGGGTTTTATCCCATGAAAAGCTGGGAGCCCATATTTGAAAAGATCAGCCACCTGAATGATTTTGACCCGAAGGTAAGGTCATTCCGGAGATATTTTTTAAACGGAGCCACGATGATGGAGTTGGATGGGGCGGGCAGGTTGCTGATACCCCAGAACCTGAAAGAATATGCCGGTCTCGAAAAAGACATCGTACTGGTCACAGCGGTTAACAAGATAGAAATCTGGGATAAAGTGAAGTACCAACAGTTCTTTGAAACCTTTTCACCGGATGATTTCAGCGGCCTGGCCAATGAAGTTATGAATGGCAAATCCGATAAATGAACTATATGAGGGATTCCAATCCCGCATATCATATACCCGTATTGCTTAGAGAAGCGATGGACGGTTTGAACATCAGGGCGAACGGGGTCTATGTTGATTGCACCTTTGGCGGAGGTGGACATTCAGCACAGATCCTGTCTCACCTGAATTCGGAAGGCCGGTTGTATGGATTTGATCAGGATGGCGATGCCAGGAAGAATAGTCTGCCGGACGAAAGATTCGTTTTCATCCCGCACAACTTTCGTCACCTGCAGCGTTTCCTGCGGCTGCATGGCGTTACAGCGGTAGATGGCATACTGGCAGATCTGGGAGTGAGCAGCCACCAGTTTGATGAACCCACCCGTGGGTTTTCAACGAGAACGGATGCAAACCTGGATATGCGCATGGACAGCCGGGAATCGCTGACTGCAGAAAAGATCCTGAATGAGTATAGCGAACAGAAGTTGCAGGGAATATTCAGTGAGTATGGAGAGGTGACGAATGCAAAAACGCTGGCCAAAGCGATCGCCGGGGTTCGGAATAAAACACCCTTTCGCACGGTCAATGGATTTAAGCAGGCCATCGGAGATCTGGTAAAAGGTAATCCCAACAGGTATTTCGCACAGGTATTCCAGGCATTGCGCATTGAAGTAAATGATGAAACCGGCGCGCTGCGAGCATTGCTGGAACAGGTGCCTGCGGTATTGAAACCAGGCGGACGTATCGTGATCATCAGTTTTCATTCGCTCGAAGACAGGATGGTAAAACAATTTTTCAGGAACGGCCATTTTGAAGAAAAAGACGAAAGGGATCCTTTCGGATCCGCCTCCTCAATCACTCCATTCCGGACGATCTCAAAAAAACCCATCGGGCCTTCAGAAAATGAGCTCAGCAGGAACCCGCGTGCAAGAAGTGCTAAACTACGAATCGCAGAAAAAATATAAAGTTCTAATCCCCGACCTAAGAAATCTCAGTATGATAATCGTACCCTACTTTTTTTACCTGTCACACTGGAATGATGAAAGTTTTCGGAAACAAAAAAAATACGGTCAGCCGGCTGCTCCGCTATCAGTGGATGATACGCAACCTGCCTTTTTTTCTTTTTCTCGCTTTCCTTGCAGTGATATATATATATAATGGCCACTACGCCGACCGGGTAGTGCGGGATATCGGAAAAACAGGCCGGGAACTCCAGGAGCTCCAGTATGAATTCAAAAGCCTGAAAAGTGAATTGATGTTTCGCAGCAAACAAAGTGAACTGGCCAAAGCGGTTGAGCCATTTGGATTAAAACCCCTTTCCTCACCACCCCTGGTTCTAATCGATAGCATAAACAAATGAAATAATTTTTATCACCCATATCCCCGTTACCTGGTGGAACTGAGAAGAGATATACTTTGGAGAGTTTACCTGTGTTTCCTGGGAATGGTACTGATCTGCATGGCTGTACTGGGAAGAGTGTTTTTTATCCAGCACGTACAGGGAAAATATTGGCGTGCGCTGAGTGATAGTCTGCATCAGAAATATGTGGACCTCAGTGCGGAAAGAGGAACGATCTATAGTGAAGATGGAAATATGTTAAGCACCTCGGTCCCGTATTTTAATATTTATATCGATTTCGAAGCGGAAGGACTTCGGGAGAAAAACGGAAAACGTTTCAAAGAAAATATTGACTCTCTTTCTTTTTGTCTCTCAAATCTTTTCAAAGACCAGTCCGCCTCAGCTTACAAAAAAGAATTAGGGAAGGCATATAAAGAAGCCGACCGGTACTACCTGTTGCATCGCAATCTGAATTTCGAACAATACAAACAACTTCGTTCATTCCCGCTGGTCCGTCAGGGGAGGAATAAAAGCGGCTTTATCACAGATGCCTCCAGCAAAAGACTGAATCCATTCGGATTGCTCGCAAACCGGACCATCGGTTTATCCCGTGATAACGCACAGAATGTCGGACTGGAAAGAACGTACGATAGCCTGTTACGGGGTGAAAACGGCCGCAGACTGGTTCGATATCTGAATGCCGGCACATATATTCCTGTGGAAGGGTACGAGATCGATCCGGAAAACGGGAAAGATATTCTGACCACCATCGATGTGAATACACAGGACATTGCTGAAAACGCACTGCTTTCCATGATGATCGAAAACGAATGTGAGCACGGAACCTGTATCGTGATGGAAACAGCTACCGGTAAGATCAGGGCCATGGCCAACCTCGGGCGGCAGTCCGACGGAACTTACTGGGAGGATCTCAATTATGCGATCCGCGCTTCCGAGCCCGGATCCACTTTCAAACTGGCCACCCTTTTATCCCTGCTGGAGGATCATGAAGTTAAATTAACGGATCACCTGAATATCGAAGGGGGTACCTGGAAAATCGGAACACGTACCGTGCACGATTCTGAAAAACAGGAAATCAGTGACGTTACCGTGGAAGAAGCCTTTGAACACAGTTCCAATGTGGGGATGGCTAAACTCGTTGTTGCTCATTATTCACAGCGTCCGCAGCAGTTTGTGGACGACCTGAAAAAATTAAGACTTAACCAGGTAACGGGTATTGACCTGGCAGGTGAAACTTCACCCATTATCAAATCCCCGAAATCCCGCACCTGGAGTGCCAGTACCCTTCCCTGGATGGCTTTTGGATATGAAGTATTGATAAGCCCGCTGCAGACGCTCACCTTATACAACGCCGTAGCCAATAACGGGAAGATGATGAAGCCCTATCTGGTGAATGCTGTTCAATATGCAGGCGGAATGGACAGGCAAAATCAACCTGTTGTATTAATAGATAAAATCTGCAGTGACGAAACCCTGGCTGAATTAAACACATGCCTGAAAGGGGTTTGTATCAAAGGAACAGCCAGATCAGCATTTAAAAATACTTTTTATCCCGTTGCCGGTAAAACCGGAACCGCCCTGATTGCCAATGGTAACCGCGGGTACGCAGATCATATTTACCAATCATCCTTTGCAGGATATTTTCCGGCTGACCATCCCCGTTATACCTGCATCGTGGTAATCCGGAATAAACCCCATGCTAAAAAATACCTGGGTGCCTTGGTGGCAGGCCCCGTTTTCCGGGAAGTCGCCGATAAGCTGATGAGTGTGGATGCATTATCGCCGGACCCGAACCAGCTTGCTTCCTATACAGCGCTCCTGAATAAAGATACAACCGCCTATTATTACGCCGGTTCGACAGACGAAATAAAATATGTGCTGAATAACCTGCAAATAGGGTATATGGATTCTTCCGGCAATAAAAAATGGGCAGGAATATACCGGGAGAAAGGTCAGCCGGTTGTCCGGGCAAAAAATGAAGAATCCAAACAAGTACCGGATGTAAAAGGAATGGGGCTGAAAGACGCATTGTTTTTATTGGAATCGCGGGATATACATGTTGCGACCCGCGGAACAGGGAAAGTCAGGCAGCAGAGTATTCCGCCGGGAACCATCGTTTCTAAAAATCAAAACCTAACCCTGGATCTTAATTAATGAACCTACAGGAAATATTATATAAAGTGCAGATCCTGTCCGTCCATGGAAAATTGGATATTGACATCCGGGACCTGCAGGTGGATTCACGCAAAGTGGGTATGGGTTCAGCATTCATTGCCGTTAAGGGCACACACACAGACGGACATCAGTTTATAGAAACCGTTACCCCGCTGAAGCCTGCAGCCATTATTTGCGAACAGATGCCTTCCACCCTGTTTCCCGGAATAACCTATATACAGGTGAAAGACAGTGCCGCAGCATCCGGTTTGCTGGCGCATAATTTTTTCGGCCAGCCTTCAGAAAAACTAAAGCTCGTGGGAGTTACGGGTACCAATGGCAAAACAACCATTACGACATTACTTTATAAATTATTTACTTCTCTTGGATATGCCTGTGGCATGCTGAGCACAGTGCAGAATATCATTGGCGACCGGTCAATACCCGCCACACATACTACCCCGGATCCGATATCGCTGAACCAGCTGTTGTTTGAAATGGTGGAAGCGGGTTGTACACATGTGTTCATGGAAACCAGTTCCCATGCCATACATCAGCACCGCATAGAAGGGTTGTATTATACGGGCGGCATATTCAGCAATATCACCCATGACCATCTCGATTATCACAAAACCTTCGAAGAATATATCCGGGTCAAGAAATTATTTTTCGACAGTCTGTCATCTTCCGCTTTTGCCTTAACGAATGCGGATGATAAAAGAGGTGAGGTGATGCTTCAGAATACACCGGCAGCAAAATATACCTACAGCCTGAAAACAGCAGCCGATTTTAAAGGCAGGATCCTTGAAAATAACCTGACGGGACTCGTCATGCTGGTGAACGAAAAGGAAGTCCATTTCAGGCTGATCGGAGAATTCAATGCATACAATCTGCTGGCTGTATTTGGCGCAGCTGTTTGCCTGGGTGAGGAAAATGCAGAGGTCCTGCGCAACCTCAGCGTACTGAGCGGGGCGGAAGGGAGGTTTGACTATATGATTTCATCGAAAGAAAAAATAGTGGGCATCGTGGACTATGCGCATACGCCGGATGCTCTGGAAAATGTGCTCAGCACTTTGCGCAAACTCCGTAAGAACGATGAACACATCATCACGGTCGTGGGTTGCGGAGGTGACAGGGATAAAACCAAACGGCCCATGATGGGCGAAGTGGCCTGTCAACTGAGTGATAGAGTGGTATTCACTTCGGATAATCCGAGATCGGAAGAAGCGGAATCGATTCTGAAAGATATGGAGACAGGCCTGAACACGGCCGCAAGGAGAAAATTTATTTCAATCAGCGACCGGAAAGAAGCCATCAAAACAGCTGTCAGCCTTTCACAGCCATCAGACATTGTACTGGTCGCCGGAAAAGGTCACGAAAAATATCAGGAAATAAAGGGAGTGAAATATCCCTTCGACGATAAATCGGTGTTGAGGGAAATATTTGAAATACTGGATAAATAGGATTGGGCGCAGTCCCGTAACCAGCAATAAACAGCCGGGTCAGCAATATGTTGTATCATCTATTCGATTGGCTTAAGCAAACAGGCGTGAAGGTTCCCGGCGGGGCCTTGTTCCAGTTTATCACTTTTCGTGTATTGCTGGCCGTTATTATGTCGCTGGTGATCACCATGCTTTTCGGAAGAAAGCTGATCAACTATCTGAGGGCGCTCCAGGTGGGTGAAAGTGTACGCGAACTGGGACTGGAAGGTGAACAACAGAAAAAGGGAACTCCCACCATGGGGGGGATTATTATTATACTCGCCATCCTGATTCCAACGCTTCTGCTTGCAAATCTCAGTAAGGCATATATCCGGCTCATGATTTTCAGTACACTCTGGATGGGTATGATCGGATTCATAGACGATTATCTGAAACTGCATTCCAAGCGGATGGCCCAGAAACAGGGGCTGCACTATAAAAAAACCGATAGCGACGGTCTTGCCGGATGGTTTAAAGTGCTCGGCCAGGTCGTGTTGGGATTTGTGGTGGCCGCCACGCTTTATTTCAACAGCAATACCAAAGTATGGCGGGAATTTGTTGGTGATAATAAACCCACGGATACCATCGGACTTAAAAGAGTCATTCTGGATGGGAAGGAAAAACTTTTTGTGGAAGCCAGGGAACCCATTACAACCATTCCTTTTGTAAAGAATCATGAGTTCAATTATTCCAAACTTCTGCCTTCCGCACTTCGGGGGGCCACCTGGATCTTATATATCGTGATCGTTATTTTCATCATCACCGCGGTATCAAACGGCGCCAACATTACAGATGGTATCGACGGCCTGGCTACGGGTGTGAGTGCCGTGATCGGAACCTGTTTGGGCGTCTTTGCATATGCCAGCGGTAACCTGCGCTTTGCCGAATACCTGAACATCATGTATATACCAAACCTGGGCGAATTATCCATTTTCATTGGCGCCCTGATTGGTGCATGTCTTGGATTCCTCTGGTATAATGCATATCCGGCAACCGTTTTCATGGGGGATACGGGCAGTCTGACCCTGGGCGGCATCATCGCTGCGCTGGCTGTGATCGTTCGTAAAGAATTACTGATACCGATTTTCTGCGGAGTCTTCCTGGTTGAAAATATCAGTGTGGTATTGCAGGTGAGTTATTTCAAATACACCCGGCGAAAGTATGGAGAAGGGAAACGGATTTTTCTGATGAGTCCGCTGCATCATCATTACCAGAAACTGGGATATAACGAAAGTAAAATAGTGACACGCTTCTGGATTGTGACGATTTTATGTGTGGTGTTTGCGATTGTAACATTAAAGATCAGGTAGACAGGAATAAAAGATTATTGAAAAACCAATCATTCAGGCTTAAAGTTTAAAGCGTAAGGCTTCAGGCTTTTTCTAAGTATCCGGGAGAGGACCGTGTACTAAATAATTGTGGTGCAGTATTTTTCTATGCTTTTGAAGAACCCAATCCCCCCTGTTAGTGGGATGACCGAAGAAAGTTGGCAGTTAGCAGTTGACCGATGACGGATGACCGTTTTGGTGAATAGTGAATGGTATATGGTGGATGGAAAACCATACACCGTTAACCATCCACCATAATCCAAAATAAATGAAATCGAAAATAACAATCCTCGGGGGCGGTGAAAGCGGTGTGGGTGCGGCCATTCTGGCGGCTAAAGAAGGGTATAGCGTTTTTGTTTCTGATTCGGGAAAGATTGCGGAAAAATATAAATCGGATTTATCAGATAAAAGAATTGAATACGAAGAAGGAAATCACAGTGAAGAAAAAATACTGGGTTCAGATGAAGTGATGAAGAGTCCGGGTATTCCGGAAAAAAGTTCTTTGGTAAAACAGATCAGAAGCAGGGGAATTCCGGTGATCAGTGAAATCGAGCTGGCATATCGTCATAAAGGGGAGAGCCGAATCGTAGGAATTACCGGGAGCAATGGAAAAACCACCACCACGTCCATGACCCATCATATTTGTAAACACGGTGGATTGGATTGCGCGCTGGTCGGGAATATTGGTATTTCCATTGCCAAACAGGTGGCAGAGGATCCGAAGGACTGGTATATCGCGGAAATAAGCAGCTTTCAACTGGACGATATACAGGCATTCAGACCGGATATCAGCATACTGACCAATATTACGGAAGACCACCTGGACAGATATGAACACAGATTTGAGAATTATATAAGGAGCAAATTCAGCATTGTCAAAAACCAAACGAAAGCAGATCATTTTATTTTTTGTGCAGATGATCCGGTGATTCAGCAACATTTAAAAGAGTACCCTTTTCAATCTAACCCATTACCATATACCATGCAACAGGAACCAACTCAGGGAGGCTTTATCAGGAACGGACAAATGCATTTGAAATCGGGGAATGAAACCCTGAATATGAGTATATATGATTTCGCACTGAAAGGGATACATAACCAGTACAACACACTGGCAGCCGGACTTGCCGCCGTTACCATCGGCATACGGAAAGATAAGATCCGGGAGGCTGTGCAGAGTTTTGAATCGCTTGAACACAGAATGGAGTATGTAAGTACGGTGAGGGGCGTGGAATTTATAAACGATAGTAAAGCCACCAATGTAAACTCTACCTGGTTTGCATTGGAAAGCATGCAAAAGCCGGTCATCCTGATCCTGGGCGGGATCGACAAAGGGAATGATTACTCCCTGATGCGTAACCTGATAAAAGAAAAAGTGAAAGCCATTGTTTGTATGGGTACTGACAACCGGAAGATTCACGAAGCATTTCAGAACGATGTATCGGTGATCGTAAATACCGTCTCGGCGGCCGAAGCGGTTAAAAGTAGTTTTCACCTGGCAGATAAAGGAGACGTTGTATTGCTGAGCCCGGCCTGCGCCAGTTTTGATCTGTTTAAAAATTATGAAGACCGGGGGAAACAGTTTAAGGAGGCGGTGAGAGACCTGTAGTAAATGTGTAAATGTGCAAATGTGCAAATTGAATTTTAGAATTAAACTGTCAACTGCCAACTGCCAACTGCCAACTGTCAACTGCCAACTGTCAACCAAATGATGCAAGAAAACAATACCATAGAAATGAGAGCCTTTAAACACCTTGGATCAAGGACCAAGGGGGATAAGGTGATCTGGGCAGTCGTCGTATTACTGGCTCTCATGTCATTACTGGCTGTGTACAGTTCTACGGGTTTGCTTGCGTACAAAATGTATAAGGGCAATACTGAAATCTATCTGTTTAAACAATTTGCATTCATCATTACCGGTGTGACGATTATTTATTTCGCCCATATGGTCAATTATATTATTTATGCACGGGTCGCGAAAATTCTTTTTCTGATTTCCATTCCCTTATTATTCTACACCCTGTTTTTCGGTGTCAGACTCAATGAAGGAAGCCGCTGGATCCGTTTGCCCATCGTAAACATGACCTTTCAGACTTCGGATCTTGCCAAGCTCGCACTGATTATGTATATCAGCCGGCTGCTCAGCAGGAAACAAGACCAGATAAAAGATTTTAAAAAGGGATTTTTGCCCGTGATCCTTCCGGTGGCAGTGGTTTGCCTGTTGATCGCACCTGCCAATCTTTCCACTGCCCTGCTCATCGGGGCAACCTGTATGATGCTGATGTTTATCGGAAGGGTCAGTGGCAAACATCTCCTATTAACTATTGGTATTACCATGATCCCGGTGATAATGTTGATCCTGGCTGCCATTGTACGCCATAAAACAGTCGAACCATCAATCATCAACCATCAACCATCTACTCATTCGAGACTACTGGTGAGAGTCGACACCTGGATCAATCGGGTAGAGAATTTCATGTACGGAGTAAAAGAAGATAAAGCAGACGATAACTACCAGGTGAACCAGGCTAAAATAGCGGTTGCCAATGGCGGATGGATTGGCCTGGGTCCGGGCAACAGCCGGCAGCGCAATTTCCTTCCGCATCCCTACTCCGATTTTATTTATGCGATCATCATTGAAGAATACGGTTTGATTGGCGGTGCGATCATTATGTTCATTTACCTGGTTTTTCTGTTCAGAAGCATTCGCATATTTAAAAAATGTCCCTTTGCCTTCGGCGCTTTCCTGGCACTCGGACTGAGTTTTACGCTCATGATCCAGGCAATCGCCAATATGGCGGTGAATGTAAATCTGTTCCCGGTAACAGGTGTTACACTGCCGTTGATCAGTATGGGCGGGAGCTCGTTTTTATTTACCTGCCTGGCCATCGGTATCATTTTAAGTGTAGCGAGAAATGCGGAAAAGATAGAAGGAGAAACAGCGGAAGTGAAGGAAGATGAGCAGGCATTTTCAAATTCCCTGATTTGAAAAAGCGAATCATCATAGCTGGAGGAGGCACTGGAGGCCACATTTTCCCGGCACTGGCGATTGCCAATGCTTTAAAAAAAAAGGAACCGGATATGGACATTCTTTTTGTAGGGGCAAAAGGTAAAATGGAAATGGAAAAAATTCCGGAAGCGGGATATCCCATTAAAGGGATAGATATCGCCGGCTATAACAGAAGTTCTTTGATAAAAAATTTCGCACTGCCATATAAACTGATCAAAAGCTTTTTGCAGGTTAGGCAAATATTTAAAGCTTTCAATCCGCAGGCAGCCATCGGGGTGGGCGGATACAGCACATTTCCTGTACTGCGGTATGCACAGGCCCGGGGAATACCCACATTTATTCACGAGTCAAATTCTTTTGCCGGTAAATCCAATATGCTGCTCGGGAAAAAGGCCACCCGCATTTTTGCTGCCAGCGACGGAATGGAAAAATTTTTTCCCTCTTCCCGGCTCGTCTATACGGGCAACCCGGTGCGCCAAAACGTAGTGGCGAATCAGATTTCCAGGGAAGAAGGGCTTGCATTTTTTGGACTGGATGCCCGGTATATGACCGTGCTGGTAACTGGCGGAAGCCTGGGAGCCCGTTCAATCAATGAAGCCATTGATGCCGGTATTCCGCTCCTGATCAGAAATCAGATTCAACTGATCTGGCAAACCGGAAAATCCTTTGCTGTGCAGGCCGCCGGATTTGCAGTGGAATCCAAAATGATATGGACTGGTGAATTTATATCAAAAATGGAATATGCGTATGCCGCTTCGGATATTGTTGTATCCCGCGCCGGCTCCGTATTATATGAACTATGTGCAGTAAGCAAGCCGGTGATCTTCGTACCCTATCCACACGCAGCAGAAGATCATCAAACGGTAAACGCGGAAAACCTGGTTAAAAAAAATGCAGCCATCCTGGTGCCGGACAAGGACGCGGGGAAAAACCTGGTAATGGAAATTATGAAACTGGCAAAAAATCAACCGGAACAGGAAATTTTAAAGCAAAATATCGGAAAACTGGCGATCATTAATGCCGATGAAAAAATAGCAACGGAAATTTTGAATACACTCAATGGCTGATCTAAAAAAAATACAGGAAATCTATTTCATCGGGATCGGTGGAATCGGCATGAGTGCCCTGGCGCGCTATTTCCGGTTACAGGGTAAAAACGTGACCGGTTATGATAAAACAGAAACTGCGCTGACAAGGTCGCTCGGAAATGAAGGTATCCGGGTTTCTTATGCGGATGATCCGGCGCTTATTCCAAAAGATATCCAGCTGGTGATTTATACACCGGCCATTCCAAAAGAAAACCTCATATTCATTTATTACAGGGAACACGGTTATGAAATGATGAAACGAAGTGAGGTGCTGGGGCTGATTACAGAAGATTCATTAAATGTTTGCGTCGCCGGCACACACGGTAAAACCACCATCAGCACCATGATAGCGCATATCCTGCGAGACAGCGGTGTGGGTTCCAATGCATTCCTGGGTGGTATTTCAGTGAATTACAATACCAATTTCTGGAGCGATAAAAATAATATCTGCGTGGTGGAAGCGGATGAATATGACCGCAGCTTTCTGAAACTGCATCCGGATATTGCGGTGATCAGTTCAATGGACGCCGATCACCTCGACATTTACGGGACAGGGGAAGCGGTGAAGGAAGCATTTATCGCCTTCAGCGCAAAAATCAAAGCGGGTGGCACACTGGTGCAAAAACTTGGATTGCCCATTCCCAGACCAGCAGAAGGTATTCAACAGCTCAGCTATCATTTACACGACCATAGCGCTGACGTATATACGAAAAACTTAAGGATACAATCCGGCAACTATGTTTTTGACGTGGAAGGGAAGGAAGGTATTCTGAAAGATGTGCAATTGAATGTTGGCGGATGGCATAATGTGGAAAACGCACTCGCTGCCATTACTGCCTGTCGCAAATTGGGTTTGAGCGGCGAAAAAATCATCCCTGCCCTTCATAATTTCAGGGGCGTCAGGCGAAGATTTGAATATCACGTTCAAAATGAAAGGGTCGTATATATAGATGATTATGCGCACCACCCCCGGGAACTGGAAGTTTTAATCAGCAGTGCCAGAGAACTTTTCCCGGATAAAAAACTGGTGGTCGTCTTTCAACCGCATTTATTCAGCCGGACCCGGGATTTTGCGGAAGGATTTGCAAATGTTCTCGATAAATCGGATCAGGTGATTTTACTACCCATTTATCCGGCCAGGGAATTACCCATCGAAGGAATCAGTTCTTTCACCATTCTGGATAAAATGGTAAAAGCAGAAAGGCAAATGCTGAATAAGAAGGAAGTGTTGTTATGGGCAGGGTCCATTCAACCGGAGGAGAAAATCGTGCTGATCACAGCGGGGGCAGGAGACATTGATGAATTGGTAAAACCGGTGACGGACTTGTTACAAACAAAATGAATTTAAAAAGACAATTGAAGAAAATTTTTTCAGTCATAGGCTGGTGCCTCCTGGGCGGCTCCGGACTGGCACTGCTGATTGCCGCCATCAATTCCAAAAACAGCAGCCTTTGCCAGGGATTGGAAGTAGAGATCAATAGCGGGAGCAAAGCATTATTCCTGAATAAAAAAGACGTGGCCTCCATGCTGGAGAATGAAGGCCTGCAGGACATGCAGAACAGGAAAGTAACTTCTTTTAACCTGTTGAAAATGGAAGGCGTTCTCCGGAAAAATAACTGGGTAAAAGATGTGCAATTATATTTTGACAATAACCAGGTTTTGAAAATAAGCATCCAGGAACGACAGCCGGTTGCCCGGATATTTACGGTGGCGGGAAAAACTTATTTGATTGACAGCAATGGAGTACAGCTGGCACTTCCGCAAAGAACTGTTTTCAGGCTGGCTGTATTCACCGGCTATCCCGGAGATAAATTCGGTTTGCACCGGGACAGTGCCCTGGACCGCCAGATCATGGATCTGGCCGGTTTTCTGAACCGGGATCCGTTTTGGTCAGTGCAGATACAGGAAGTGGATATCCATGATTCCAAAACTTTCACGATGACGCCGCTGATCGGGAACCAGTCCATAGAATTCGGGGATGGCAGCGATTATGAAAATAAATTTCACCGGCTTCATGTATTTTATAAGGAAGTGATCACCCAAACCGGATTTGAAAAATATACCAGTATCAAACTGGCATTTGCAAACCAGGTGATCGCCACACGCAAACAGGGCATCATTTCGAGGGCGGATTCCATCCAGGCTCGTAAAAATGTAATGGAAATGATCCGCCTGGCGCAGAAGATGGAAGCGGACACCGGTCAGGTCAGGGAAGTAAAACCACTGGAAAGGAATACGCTGACAGAACAAAACCTCCGGGGTTATGACCTTCCGGAAGAAGACGAAAATAAAACAGAAACAAACAATAAACATCAAAAACAACAACAAAATTAACCAAACCATGAACCAGGAGCAACCCATTATTGTAGGACTAGACATAGGCACCACGAAAATTGCTGCCATCGCAGGTCGTAAAAATGAATTCGGCAAATTGGAAATCCTTGGCTTTGGCCGGGCCAATTCAAATGGTGTAAAACACGGCCAGGTACTGAATATTGATGAAACCATCAAGGCCATCCGAATGGCACTCGACAATTGTTATGCCTCCAATCCCAATCTGGAAATAACGGAGGTATACGTTGGTATTGCGGGTCATCATATAAAAAGTCTGCAAACCCGAGGAGACATCGTTCGCCAGAGCACCGAGGATGAAATCACCCAGAAGGAGATCGATCAACTGGTAGCAGATCAATACAAAACCTATATTCCGGCCGGCGATCAGATCATCGATGTGATTCCGCAGGAGTTTGCCGTGGATAATTTTCAAAACATTATCAGCCCGATCGGCTATGGCGGTGTAAAAGTGGGCGCCAATTTCCATATCATTACCGGGGATAGAAATGCCATCAAAAACATCAGCCGGGCTGTTGAAAAAAGCGGACTCCAAACCAAGGACCTGGTTTTACAACCGCTGGCATCTGCAGCTGCCGTGATGGGACAGGAAGACCTGGAAGCCGGTGTGGCCATCGTGGATATTGGCGGTGGTACCACCGATCTGGCCGTGTTTTATGAAGGTATCCTGAAGCATACGGCGGTTATTCCTTTTGGAGGGGAAAATATAACGAACGATATCAAGACCGGCCTCGGCGTTTTAAAAACGCAGGCTGAACAGATGAAGGTTCAGTTTGGATCTGCCCTTTCGAATGAAGCTAAGGGAAATGCTTTCATTACGATTCCGGGTTTGCGGGGTATGCCCGCAAAAGAAATCAGTGTAAAAAACTTGGCCAATATCATACAGGCACGAATGAGTGAGATCATGGATTTCGTGTCCTACCACTTAAAACAGGTAGGTCTTGATAATAAAATGCTCAATGGAGGTATCGTGCTCACAGGCGGTGGCGCCCAATTGAAACACCTCATTCAGTTAACAGAGTATGTAACGGGGCTGAATGCACGCATTGGATATCCGAACGAACATCTTGCATCCGGACAAATTGAAGAACTGGCCCGGCCGACGTATTCCACCTGCATTGGTTTAATTCTGAAAGGCTACAGTGATTACGAACATAACCGCAAGCAGTTTGAAAAGTCACATGTTCAGATTGAAGTTCCCATCGCATTAAAAACGCCGGAGATCGTACCGGAGGAAGCAGTTATTACCGAAGAAGAGAAGCAAAGAATAAGAGTTATAAACAGAGGTGGAATAAAAGATTTCTGGGGTAAGTTCAAAGACGGTATCATTGATTTATTTAAGGAAGAAGAAGATCACGCACTTTAATTCTATACTAACCATCAATTCTATATTATGATCCAGTTTGATTTACCGAAAGAAAGATCGTCCATCATTAAAGTGATCGGCGTGGGAGGGGGAGGAAGCAATGCAGTGAACCATATGTTTGGCCAGCAAATTGAAGGAGTCAATTTTATTATCTGTAATACGGATGCACAGGCGCTGGCACAAAGCCGGGTTGCGAATAAAATCCAGCTCGGGCCACTCTTAACCCAGGGACTGGGTGCAGGAGCGAATCCGGATATCGGGAGGCAGGCGACAGAGGAAAGCCTGGAGGAAATAAAATCCATCCTGGAAGTAAATACAAAAATGGCTTTTATCACAGCCGGCATGGGTGGAGGAACAGGAACCGGCGGCGCACCCATACTCGCAAAAATTTGCAAAGACCTTGGCATTCTCACCGTGGGTATCGTGACCACACCATTTTCCTATGAAGGCAAAAAAAGACAATTGCAGGCGGAAGAAGGAATCCACCTGTTAAAGGACTATGTGGATACCTTACTGGTTATCAGCAATGATAAACTTCGTCATCAGTTTGGGAATTTGAAAATGAAAGAAGCATTTTCAAGAGCTGACAATGTGCTGGCAACTGCAGCCAAATGTATTACCGATGTGATCAACAGCACCGGACAAATCAATGTGGATTTTGCAGATGTTTGCACGGTGATGCGGAGTGGCGGAGTGGCCATTCTCGGCAGCGCAGCCACTTCCGGCAGTAACAGGGCACAACTAGCCATTGAGGAAGCCCTGAATTCGCCATTACTGAACGACAATGATATCCGGGGTGCAAAATGGATTCTGATCAATATTAATTCTTCAGAAGGGGATCATGAATTTACAATGGATGAAGTGGAAATTATCCAGCATCACCTGATCAGCCAGGCCGGTGAAGATACTGATGTGATCCTGGGACTGGGATACGATGCTTCACTGGGCGATAAGATCGGTATAACTATTATTGCGACCGGATTTGAATATAAGGATCCATTCAAACAGGAAGAAAAACCAGCCGCACCAAAAAAAGAAGAAAAAATTGTGATGCCTTTACAGATGCCAGTTGCCGGATTGGTGAAAACCGGCGAAATGCCGGTGACCACTTTGATCACTAAAGTAGAAAAGACAGTTCCTGTCATTGAGCTTGCAAAGGAATTGGTAAGTAAATTGGAAATCGCCATACCTGTGCCCACTCTTTCGAAAGGAATGGAACCCAAACTGGTTGAAACGCCGGATCCTTCAGCAAGGAAAACAGGGCCCGTAGTGGTTATGCCGGCAAAAACTGAAACACGGACGGTATTGGAATCGCCTGTGGATAAAAAGATCACAGAAGAACCAATAGAATGGATATTTTCACAAGGGAACACCCCTTCAGCCACTTCAGGTGGTTATTTGAACAGGCCTGCCAATATTTATGATGAAGAATCAATAGAACCGGAATCCGCGTCGCAGGAAATTCCGGTGCGAGATCAGTTGAATATGACAACGACTGCAAAGAGTCCGGTCCGGGATGAAAATCCCATTGCAGACATGCAGCTCGTATTTAAAGATGCAATTCCAGCGGCGGATGTGCCTCGGGCCCATCAGACTCAACCGGTATCTTTAGCGGATCAGCCTGCAGAGGAGCCTGCCGTGCAGGACGAAGCAGAAGGCCTGAGACGCAGAGCAGCAGAAAGGATCAACAAATTGCGCAACTTGTCGTTCAATATGAATGCTGCGGATCCGAACAATGAGTTTGAAACTGTGCCGGCCTACATCCGCCGAAATCTGGAACTGTATAATACGGTCAACAGCGTTGAGAGTTTTTATAGTCAGTATGAAGTTAAATCTGATAAAAATAATCCCGGTGAAATCAGCACCATCAATAGTTTTCTGGATGGTAAGAAACCTGACTAAAAGGTTCCATGTCGTTTGTTTTTAGTTGTTTATTCCTTCCCGCCACAGGCGGGAAGGATTTTTTTTAGTATCTAACAATTGCGGTCTATGGATTCAGTGATCATTACAGGGGGTACAGGTCTTATTGGAACTGCATTGTCGAAATTTCTGGTATCCCGTGGATTCGAAGTGATTATTCTTTCCAGGAATCCGAAAGCACACAGAAGCTCATCACCGGGAATTTCCTATGCTGCCTGGAATATAGAGGAGCAATCAGCCAATGAAGAAGCTTTCCAAAAAGCGAAATATATCATTCACCTGGCCGGAGCAGGCGTAGCGGATAAACCCTGGACGGAAAAAAGAAAAAAGGAAATTATAGAAAGCCGCACAAAAAGCAGCGCTTTGCTGATTAAAGCCATCAGCCGGATTCCGAACGAAATTGTATCCGTGGTCAGTGCATCTGCCATCGGCTGGTATAATCAAAACAATCCGGGGCTGGGGATTGAAACCGATCCTCCAGGTCCGGGATTCCTCGGCGAAACCTGCCGCGCCTGGGAAAATTCCATACAACCCATTACGGCACTGGGAAAAAGACTGGTGATACTGCGAACCGGGATCGTATTAAGTAATGACGGAGGGGCGTTCCCGGCTTTTGCCAAACCGGTCCGTTACGGTATTGCGGGCATTTTAGGAACGGGAAAACAAATGATCAGCTGGATTCATATTGAAGACATTTGCCGCTTATATATGGAAGCCATGTTGAATCCGTCCTGGTCCGGCATTTATAATGCCGTGTCTCCAAATCCTGTGAACAACAGAAATTTTACAATAGAACTTGCAAAAAAAATGAAGGGGAGTTTTTTTATCCCGATCCCCGTACCTGATTTTATAATCCGTCTCATGCTGGGAGACCGAAGTGAAGAAGTTATGAAAAGCAGCAATATCAGCGCAAATAAATTGAAACAACAGGGATTCCAGTTTATTTATCCTGCGATCGATGCAGCTTTCAGGGACCTTATTGAACGATGATCAGTTTTTCTTGTCCGTTGTTATTTTACTTTGCGGAAGTTTGGTGGCTGGCAGAGCTGTATATAAAGCAGGATTTACTTTGCTCGTATCTCCCTGATAGACCCAGGTAAAATCCTTTACATATTTATTGAAAGATTTATTTATATCGTCAATATTTACTTTTTTAATGTCTTCATTTATACGTAAGGACCTCCGCCAGTCATTGAATAAAATTTCGTTTGCAGCCAGGGATGCGGCCTGTGCGGAATTCGTTTCCATCTTTGAATAAAAGGAAGTAACAAAACCGGTCTTTGAGTTCTTCACGTCTTCGGGAGAAAACCCATGGGCATGTGTTTTATCCAATAAATTGTCACTGACTTCTTTGAATTTATCCGGATTTTTTGTTGAAACAGATAGTACAGTATATGGGGACAGACCGCTTGAATAACGGGCACTGGGTGCGTACGACAAACCATAATTGGTTCTGACTTCCAGCATATTTTTCATGAAGAAAATCCGCATCGCGATGGAAAATGCATTATAATCGTCTGATCCCGGCTGGGGACCGCTGGTTATTCCCATGATATAATTCGTTGCCACCGCTTTATTTTGTTCAGCGAAGGTATTTTTTGCTGGTGAAATGCTGTATCGCTTCAATGTTACCCGGCTTCCTTCGGGAATACCATCCGTTAGTTTTTTCGCCATTTTTTCGATGGCGTCTTTGTCAAGTTCGGCTACGACAACGATCAGTAAACGGGAACGCGTGAGAACCGAGGTATAATAATTCTTTGTTTCTGTCGCACCCATTTTTCTTAATGTCTGTTCATCCCCCCATTGGGATATTGCGTAATCTTTTCCTTTAAAGGCAGTTTCCATCGCCATTTTTGAAATGGCGACATCGGGGGCAGAAGACTGATCGTTCACTGCAGTGATATTATCCTGCCTCATCCGGTCAAATTCAATGCTGTCAAAAAGCGGAATGGTAATAGCGTCCACATAAAGCGGCCAAACCTGATCCAGATCACTTTTGATACAATTGAGCGTTATGCTGGAATAATCCAATCCGGTTTCTTCTCCTATATAAGCGCTTACTTTATCCAGTTTGTTTTTAAAACTGTTTTTGCTGTCGTTTTTTGTTCCGCATTCCAGCAGGGCTGTCAGCGCAAGGTCTTCAATGCCGGCTTTATCTGCGGGATAATTCTGAACTCCTCCTTTCAATACAGTCAATACCTGTACGATTTCATTACCACTGGGTTGAACGATCACCTTGACGCCGTTGACAGTCATTTCATAGGCTGGTTTGTTTTGGGCAAATCCAGGTAAACAAACGAATGTCAGGAACAGGATACCTGAAATTATTTTAACAATCGATTGAATAATCATGATTTAATTATTTAGTGGAAATTGGTTTAAAGTTCTCAGATGCGTTGCTTTTCTTATTCATATCCGGGTTGATCACCATGCCGGCTATATATGATTTGCCTGTAATGTATTTGTTCACAAATCTTTTTATATCAGCCCTGTTTATTTTCTGGCAATTCATTTCGAAATCGGTCATATAATCGAGGCTGGTACTGCACCAGTTATAGGTTACAATATTTGTTTGATCAGATGGTTTTTCTTTTTCACGAATTGCATTGCGCCGCAGAATTTCTTTCGCATCTTTCAGTTGTTCATCCGTAAAATAATCATCATTTCCCCATTGTTTAATCTGGTTTAAAACCTCATCATTACAGGCTTTTATGCTGGAGGGGTTCGGCATGAGGTAAATAGATACCGGCCCCACATATTTTTCAACCTGGTAACCGGCATTTGCCGTTACGGTGAGGCCCTTATCAACCAGCGCCTGCTGCCATTTGGAGGAATTCATCCCCAGTATGGTGAAGAAAACATTGGCAGCGATCGTTCCAGCTGAATCATACCGGGTGTCAGGACCCTGCCAGAAGAAAAGTTCAATAGGCGTTTGCGCGAGGGTTGATTCCATCACAAAATACTGCGTTGCAGCCAGGGGTTTGAATTCAGGAATGGGATATTTCGTAATTGGATCATATCCACTGCTTTCCCAGCTGCCGAATATGGCTTCGACTTTGGCAAAAACTTCCTGGTGTTTTACATCGCCGCCAATGACCAGAATGGAATTGTTCGGGTAATAATATTTGTTCTTGATCACCATCATTTTTTCCGGCGTAGCCGTATTGATGATTTCATGAATCCCAATGGCATTTTTCCGGGTGTACAGGTCGCCCCATAATTTTTTCTGAATGGCAAAGTATAAAAGGTATGAAGGGTTACTTTCCCCCCGTTGGAATTCGCCATCCACCACCGGTCTTTCTTTCTGCATATCTTCCGTTCTGTAAATGGGGAAACGTATCGCAGCATTCATAAATTTCAGGCCGGCATTCAGACTGTCTTTGGCAAATATGAAGAAATAATTCACGCGTTCATCACTCGTTGTACCATTAAAGGAGGCGCCCAGTTCCTGCGTACGCACGATGAATTTTTCCTGATCGGGATAGTCTTTGTTCGCCTTGAAAAACATGTGTTCAAAAAGATGGGAAAGGCCATTGTAATTCGAATCCTCGGTAAATGATCCGTTTTTTACGGCTATTTCAATCTTCGCTAATGGAACTTTATCGTTTTCGATAACAACTACTTCCAGTCCGTTTGGAAGTTTCTCCCAATAATAATGTTCCGGAAGTCTTGGCTGGGAAAAACAGGCCATTGATAAAAAACCCAATGCCAGGGCGAAGATTAATTTTTTCATGAATCGAAATTTTGGTTTACCGGAAACTTTTGGAAAAATCATTTCTCAGAGATCCGTTTTCCGGAACCTCTGGCTTATTAAAAATATGAAAACTAAAATATACAGAACAGTGACGGAAAAATACAAAGAAACATGCTTTTCCCAGATTACAATATCATTTGGCGAAAAAATTTTACGCGTAAAAGGCTGCGGGATCAGCCGGTCCGACACTTCTTCCGGTAAATAATCCACCCAGGCGAATTTATATTTATTCCTGCCTATGGAAACAACAAACTGTTCAACGATCATATATAAAAAAAATATACCCATGGCCAGTCCGGCCCGCCGGATCCCCATCGCAAAAATGACGGCAATCAGTGAATAATCGAGCATTTCAACGAAAAAATAAACCATAAACCGCAGCTGTTCCCAGCCTGCTTTAACGGGTTCTCCTTTCCGGGTAAGGAATCCAAAATACAGGCAGGTCAGTACCACGATGCCGGTTACGAAAAGAGTCAGTATAAAAACTTCAAAGAGTTTTATAAAAATAAACCTTGACCGGCTCCAGCCGTCAATAATATTCTGCCGGTGCGTCCGGAAAGAATATTCATTTGTAAAAAGGGTGATGATCAGGATGGCAGGCATAAATACAAGTATTCCTGCATTGTATGGCACCGTAATCCACACATTGGGGAATGAGAAGGGGTTGCCCAGCAGACTCTTACCGTTTATTTTCGGAAAACTGTTATCGGTAAAATCGTATATCACATAGTTGAAGGCCGGGATACACACGACGATAACCGAAAGCAATATCCAGAAAGTTCTGTAATATTTTAATTTCAGCCATTCAATTCGAAGGGTATGGAAAAAATCCCGCATGGTTAATTACTTACATTATGGGTGAGCTCGATAAATGCGGATTCCAGGCTTTTTTTCCCGGACCGGATAAAATTTAATACGATGCCTGCTTCAAAACAATGCTGGTTCAGCCAGGCACTATCCGGTAATGGCTGATTAAAATAAACCTGGAAATGATTTTCTGAATTGATTATGTTTTTCAATCCGGGCAGCTGTTTCAAAACGCCCTTTAGTTTTTCCATTTCGTTAGAGCCCACTTCAAGCCATTCTTCCTGACTTAGTGCAGAGCCCACTTCACCGGATTTTATTAACACCCCCTGCTGCAGGATCGCGACATGTGTGCATACCTTTTCAACTTCGGCCAGCAGGTGGCTGGCCATTATGATTGTTTTACCGTCCCTGGCCAGTTCAATGATCAGCTGGCGGATTTCGGCAATTCCTGACGGATCCAATCCATTGGTTGGCTCATCAAAAACCAAAACGGAAGGATTTCCCAGCAGGCAGGCCGCAATGGCCAGCCGCTGTTTCATGCCCAGCGAAAAGGTTTGAAATTTTGAATCTTTTCTTTCATAGAGTCTTACAATTTTCAACACGCGTTCAATATCTTCAAAGGGTTTATTCTTTATGGCGGCTGAAATTTCGAGATTGTGCCGGGCAGACAGATAGTGATAGAAATTAGGCGTTTCCAAAAGGGTCCCGATATCTTTTCTTTGTTTTTCTGAAGGCGGATTTCCAAACCAGCTGTAACTACCCCGGTTCGCCAGCAGCACGTTCATTACGATGCCCAGTAAAGTCGTCTTACCGCTCCCGTTAGGTCCCAGGATTCCAAAAACAGATCCTTCCGGAACATCAAAGGAGACTTCCTTCAGCGCCTTGATCCGGCCATAGGTCTTACTGATATTTTTTAGTGAAAGAATCGACGGCATAAACAGGTGAATAAAAGTAACGAATTTCCGGGAGCCTGTCAGAACTATGGGTGGGGAGGTTCTTTCCCGTGATAGATGCTGGAGAAATCTCCCAGAATGGCGGTCCGGTTTTTATTCCAGTTCAGTTTATGAAGATGGAGCTGATCGATATCTGTCTGTAAAACTTTTCGGGTAAAGGGATTGATCGTTCCGCCAGGTTTCAATGGCTCTGCACCGGGATCATATTGAAATACCGGATCGCAAACCGTTCCGCGCGGGTACATGATACCTGGCTGTCCCAAACCCCGGATGTCCAGATTTTCCGGATGATCAAGCCCAATGGTATGACCATATTCATGCGCTGCAGTCGTGGAATTATTTAGCAGATTATCCAGTTTGAAATATCCGGTATTGCACCGGATACCATCTACAAAAGACACATGAACCGGAGAAATTTCTTCAATCCGGAAATAGTTATTCCGGGGATCTGTATTAAACCATACGTTTTCAGGCGTCAGGTCTTTTTCATAAAATCCATGGATAAGGAATTCAACGGTATGTGGAATATTTTTTATATAAACGATTCCCGCAGGCTGATTCCAGTAACTGGCCATATCGGCTGCAACGGTTTCTGCGAGCTCCCGGGTGGCCCCATCGCCATAAAAATATAAATCCGACCGGATCCTGATTTTTGATTCGGATGGTAACCACTCCACTTCCCCCATGATGCAAATAGAATTTTTGAATAAAACCCATTAAGATTCGGTCCAAACCGGCTCAGGGGTTTTTATCCGGGATGTCGTAAAAGCAAAATAGCCAACAAAAAACAGCAATACAGACTCCCCTATGAAAGTCTGGTAATGAAAATAAAAAGGAAAGTTATGAAGAAATAAAAGGGACATGAGTAAAATGAGCATTTGAACGGATCTCTTTTGAATCTGCTGAACGATCAGGAATAAGGGAAAGATCCATAAAATTAAACTGTATGGGGACCGCCAGCCCAGCATGCCCAATTCCAAAATCTTATACGTCAGGAATCCAAACAGAAAAAGGTGGACTGGCGCAGAGCGGCTCCTGTTTCTGTAAAAAAACAGGGATAAGATCAGTAAAATAATTCCACAGCTTACATAGGATAAGACGGGCGAATAGGGAATACCCAGCTTTTGAATGATTCCATACATAGCAGGCATACAGGTAATATCAAAATTCTGGTTCATCGTTAAATTACCTGCTCCTTCTATGACGGTGGGCAATGGATAATGGATGGCGTTCCTGATTTCATGTGCGCTGTTCATGCAGGCATTTGAATATTCTTCCATCGCTTTGTAATAATCCTTCCAGACGGAGGTATTGGGTGCCAGGAAAATCAGTAAACCGGTTATCACACCCGTTGCCCATCCTTTTATCCAGCTCCTTTTTCCATGTAAAAAAAACCCCAGGCAGAACAGGAGGGCGAAGGGGCGGAAGAAAATAAACAGGCCGCCGGTGAAACCGGAAAAAAATTCAGCACTTTTCAATTTTCCGGTATAAAAATAAAATGCAATCGCGAAGAAAAGCAGGAACAGGATCTGGACCTGACCCCTTTCAATATGCATAAGCCAGTAGTCACTGAATAGCAGGCCGAACAATACAATTGCAGCTGCCTGCAGAGGGGAGGATCCTTCATATCTTTTTAACATGATCCGGACAACTACGATGGCGGCGAGAATCTGGAAAACGGTCCAGATAAAACGTATATCAGGATAGGGTAAAAATGTTAAGGGGTAAAAAACATACAGTACAGCAGGCGTTGCCGTATTCCCGTTCACCAGTCTTGCAGGGAAATCATTCGGGTCTGCCAAACGTTCCCCGTCAGCCGGATTCCATTTATGAAAGTAGGGGGAATATCCCTTACCCAGAAGTCTTGCGGCTACCACGCGGTTTCGAAGATCAGATCCTCCGCTGATATGGGAATAATGAAAAGATGCAATCACTGTTATCGCGGCGAAAAGGATTATCAGAAAACGAATAATAATCCCGGCGCTTATTTTCATTCAGATCTGCTGGTTTTATTTCAATGAATTAGTTCCTGTAATTTTTTTGTCAGGTCTTCTCCCCGTAACCCTTTCGCGACAATAATTCCATTTTTATCGAGCAGGTAATTCATGGGTATGCCCTGGATGCCGTATAATGAAACCACACCGGCCTTCCATCCATCCAGATCGGACACCTGCTCCCAGTTCAGTCCGTCTTTTTTAATTGCATCTACCCATTTTACTTTATCATGATCGAGCGATACGCCGAGTATATCAAATCCCTTATGATGGAATTCATGATATGCTTTTACCACAGAAGGGTTTTCCTGGCGGCAGGGACCGCACCAGCTGGCCCAGAAATCAAGGAGCACCCAATTCCCTCTGAATGTTGAAAGGGAAACCGGTTTACCGTTTGCATTCTTGATGGAAAAGTCCGGCGCCGGTTTTCCAATACCTGTTAATTTTTCTTTTTCAAGCGTATAAGCAATTTTTTTGCCATAATAACTGGAGCGCAGGCCCGTGTCCAGTATCTGCAGCAAACTATCCAGTTGACTTACGTTCGGGTTGTATGAAAAATTAGAAAACACTTCAAATGCGGAGACATAAGAAGCCGGATGTGATTTCGTAAATTCTGCGACCAGGTTTTTTTGCTCAACATCGAGTTCTTCATATACTATATTCATACTGTCCATCGTCTTTTTATCTTTCCTGGCATTTGCCGCTTCATAAGCTTTGTCCAATGCAGACATTCTGTCATTCAGCGTTTTGGTGAATGTATTCTGATAATAGACAAATTCATCCTGTGTTTTGGTGCCACTGATAAGAGCATATTCCAACGAATCTTTTTTGATGAGCATGGAAATTTTTCCGTTTTCCAGGAAAAAACTGACAGAGCCTTTATTCAAACTCGGACTGAGTCTGCAATATTCAGGTGTATCTGCCCTGCCGGCGAATTTGAAATACCCATGATCCAGTTTTGCAGAATCAAACCTGCCTGATTGCTGGTGAAGAATGTAAACCATTCCGGAATCCTGTCCGGTTATTTTTCCAATGATCGCGTATGCAGAATCTGCAATTTCTGTTTTTTCGGTCGTTGTATCATTTGTATGACAGCCCGCAATAAATAAAAAAACCAATCCCGCAGTTGTTGACCCTATTCTTCTTCTCATGTTCTATTTAATTTCTGACCGGTTTGCCGGATTTTATAACACTTTGTAATCTTTCCAGCGTTTTCTTTTCACCACAGAGTGAAAGAAAGGCCTGCCTTTCAAGATCCAGCAGGTATTGTTCTGATACCTGCGATGGTTCGCTCAGGTCTCCGCCACACATGACATACGCGAGTTTTCTGGCAACGAGTACATCATGATCGGTCGCATAGTTTCCCCGCCACATGCCATGAATGCCTGCATACAGGGCACCCAGCGCAGAGCGGCCCAATACTTTTATATCTGTACGCGGAACAAGGGGCGTATAGCCATCCATGTATAATTCCAGCACGGCATTTTTTGCGTCCCCGATCCGCCGGTCGGGATTGATGGAAATAAAATCCCGGCCTTTTTTCAAAATACCCAGGTCAAATGCTTCCTGCGCCGATGTGGAAACCTTTGCCGTGGCGATGGTAAAAAACCGGTTTTTCAGTGTGATGGTTTCCGGTTCATCCGCATGCAACTCATCTGAAGCTCGTAACGCAAATTCTTTGGAACCACCGCCGCCCGGTATCAGCCCAACGCCCAGTTCTACTAATCCGATATAGGATTCCGCGGCAGGCACCACTTTGTCTGCATGCAGACTCAATTCACAGGCGCCGCCCAATGTGAGGCCCTGGGGGGCCACGACCACCGGAATCGCGGAATACCTTGCGCGCATCATGGTATTCTGAAATAAGCGAACGGCCATATCCAGTTCTTCAAATTCCTGGTCGACGGCCAGCATAAAGATCATGCCGACGTTGGCACCCGCCGAAAAATTGGATGCTTCGTTGGCAATAACAAGTCCTTTGTATTTTTCTTCCGCAATGGTTATGGATCGCTGAATGCCTTCCAGTACTTCACCTCCGATCGTTCCCAGTTTGGTATACCATTCCAGTCCGAGTACTTCATCACCTAAATGATATAGTCTTGCTGCAGAATTTTTCCAGATGGTCTGGTTTTCGAAATTCCGCATCACGATGAATGCACGCGGGTCACCGGTTACTGCAGATGTATATTTTTTAGTTGCCGGAGAATAGACAAGTTTTTCTCCGTTCTCAATTTTATAAAAACTTTTCATTCCGGCAGCCTGCATTTCTTTTACCCAGGGGGCAATAACATATCCTTCCGCTTCCATATTCTTTACCGTTTCTTCCAAACCAAACAGATCCCAGGTTTCAAATGCGCCGATCTCCCATCCGAATCCGGCACGCATGGCATCATCTACCCGGTAAATCTCATCACTGATTTCCGGTATGCGATGAGAAATATAAGCAAAGAGTTCATAATGATACTGCCGGTAAAAATCTCCTGATTTATCTTTTGACCGGATCAGAATTTTTAATCTTTCTTTCAGGTCATCTATCGGCTTAACCGCTTCCAGGCCTGGGAAAGAGGTTCGTTCCCTGGGTTTATATTCGAAGGAATGAATGTTCAGCGTAAATATTTCCCGCTCCCCGGCGGAAGATTTTTTTTTGGAAAAAAATCCCTGACCCGTTTTATCACCCAGCCAGTTATTGGTTATCATTTTGTTCAGCCACGCAGGTATTTGAAAAACATCCCTTGCTTCATCTTCCGGACAATTTTCATATACTCCTTTCGCAACTTTCACCAGGGTATCCAATCCCACGACATCGGCAGTCCGGAAGGTGGCTGATTTTGGCCGGCCGATGACCGGCCCGGTCAGCGTTTCAATCTGGTCAATATTCAAACCCAGTTTATCCATGAGTTTAAAAATGGCCATGATGCTGAAAACGCCCACGCGATTGGCGATAAAAGCAGGACTGTCCTTACATAATACCGTGGTCTTCCCCAGATGCAGGTCACCATATTCCAGCAGGAACTGAACCAGTTCGGGATCGGTTTCAGGGGTTGGAATGATTTCAAGCAGCCGCAGGTACCGGGGAGGATTGAAAAAATGCGTTCCGCAAAAATGTTTTTTAAAATCGTCAGAACGACCCTCGTTCATCAGATGAATCGGAATGCCGGAAGTATTGGAACTAATAATGGTGCCTGGTTTACGATATTTTTCTACTTCACTGAATATGCCCGTTTTAATATCCAGTCGTTCCACCACCACTTCTATGATCCAGTCGCAGGCTGCAATATCTTTCATGTTATCCGTGAAGTTCCCAGTTTGAATACGCTTCACCGCTTCCGTTGTATAGACCGGCGAAGGATTTGATTGAATGGCTGACGTGAGTGCTTCGTTCACAATCCTGTTTTTAACCGCCGGATGATCCAGCGAAAGTTTTTTCGCTTTTTCAGTTTCATTCAATTCTGCCGGTGGGCGGTCCAGCAAAAGCACCTGAACACCCGTACCGGCGAAATGACAGGCTATTCGTGAACCCATCACACCGCTACCCAAAACCGCTACTTTTTTAATGATCCGCTTCATATACCAAATAGTTAGTTAAACAACCTTCCACCTCGAAGGTAATGCGAAAAAAGATGGTCTCCGTCCGGGGGCATCATTTTCACAGGGCTTATTGAATAATCCGGATTTTTTCCAGCTGATAGCCATTGTGCGTTACCCAAACTGCTTTTTTAATCCCCAATTCTTTCAATAATTTTTTTACAGACAGGGAGTCAGGAGCTATAAATATATTTCTGCCCGCATAATATTCTACCATGGGGTTTTGTTCCAGGTTTATGCAAATGGTATAATCCGCTGGAATTTGCCGTAAGGATTCACCCAGAGTTTTAAAACTATTATAAGCGAGGCCATCCCGGGCAATCGGACCCGGTCTGTTTATCCAATAATATTGGGCGACCGATAAGACCAGGAACAGGGCAAGTAAAAGACGGACTGTCTGCTGACTTTTGATTTCACCCATTAAACGGGCCGTAACAAAGGATAATAGAATGGCCCAGGGCAGAATTGGATATTCATGATCTGTGGACCAGTTGAATAAAACCAGATTATAAAGTATAAGGGTCACAGCGGATAATTGTATAAAAAGGATTTCCGTTTCTGTCCATCCCGGAACTATTTTATTTCGCCAGCGGCGGAAGTAACTGATCCCCAGGAGGAGTAACAGGGGAAGAAAGGAAGTAATAAAATAGATAAAAAGTAAGGAAAGTCTTTTCGTAAACGATAAACCGGCCAGATCCATACTTCTTTCGAAAGACCGGCTCATCCAGTAATGCATCACCGCTTCCCCTCCCATATAAGATGCGAATTGGAAAAAAATCAGGGACACTCCTAAAAAAACGGAAAGGAATAAAGTCAAAACGAGTGCCCGGTATTTCCTATGCTGTTTGTATTTTATCATCGAAAAAATGAGGCTTCCGAAACACAGAAACAGGGCAAACCAGTCAATATAAACGATTGTCATCATCAGCAAACCGAGGATGAACAGGCGGCCGGATGTTATCTTCTCCGGATCTTCCATCATGGGTAATTCGAACAATAGCATCGCTAATACAAACGGTAACATGATTGAAACAGTTGAATATCCATTTCCAAGAAACCAGAGGATGCCCGGAGAAAATATCATGAAGCAACAGCCCGCGGTGACCATCAGATATTTGCGCGGTCGTATGGAAGGAATCAGTTTTTCCATCAAATAAAAAAACAGGAGAACCGTGATCAGGTGAAATACCAGGTTCAGTATTTCCAGATATACCGGTTCGGCAGGCAGGTGGAACAATTGATAAAAAAAATACGAAATCAGGTACCAGCCAGGGCCCAGGGAAAGATATACGGAATTGCCGCTCCTGTCAATAAACAGGTTGTTGGGTGGAAGTTTATCTCCTGCATGCTGGAAATTCATTACCGGTGTATAATGGAACTGATCACCTCCTCCTGCCTGACGCCAGGAGATGATATTTATCATGATGACAGCAGTATTGAATTCATAGTGTTTGGATATGGGCCTGTTTATGTTGGGAAAGCGGATAAAAAGACTGAGCGCAAATAAAAGCAAAACGGCACCAATGGCCTTTTTACGATGCGGATTCGATTGATCCATCCCGGTCATAATCAGCAGGGTTGTATGTTTGTTAGCTTACACTGGATCCCGCTTCTATTTTTTCATCCGGGTTTACAAAATGGAGTTTCCCGTTTTTGTCTTCTGCCATCAGGATCATACCGTTGCTTTCAATACCTCTCATTTTGCGAGGAGCGAGGTTGGCAACAACAACCACTTGTTTTCCCAGGATATCTTCCGGTTTAAAATGCAGGGCAATGCCGGAAACAATGGTCCTTTTTTCCGGCCCCATATCCACTTCCAGTTTCAAAAGTTTATCCGCTTTGGCAACTTTTTCAGCAGTCAGGATCACTCCCGTCCGTAATTCAAGTTTGTCAAAGTCTGTAAACTGGATCTCCTGTTTTTTTTCTGCAGTCGCCTGGACTGACGCTGCGGCCGTATTTGGTTTCACTGCATTCTGATGAAGTTTTTCCATTTGCTTTACGATTTCTTCGTCTTCGATCTTCCTGAATAATAATTCCGGTGCGCGGAGACTATATCCCGTTTTTAATAAATCTATTTTACCGGCATTTTCCCAATCCAGCATTCTTTCAACCACTTTCATCATGTACAATAATTTTTTTGATGTGGATGGAAGAAAAGGATTGATCAGTATGGAAAGGTTGGCAGTGAGTTGCAGGCACAGGAATAAACAGTTGTCAATTTTGTCCTGGTTCTCCGGGGTCGTGATTTCTTTTCCCGCCTTTTTCCAGGGTTCTTTGTCCTGCAGGTATTTATTCCCCTTTCTGGCCAGGTCAATAATCGTATATAAAGCATCCCGGAACTTATAGGTTTCGAGCAGGTTTTCTACCGTGAGTCTGGTCTGTTCGATCTGCCGGACCAGTTCCGCATCGGCATCGTCTTTTATTTTTTCATGCCAGACCGGAACTTTTCCCTTGCATAGTTTATGCATCAGTACGAATGTCCGGTTTACGAAATTTCCAAAGATGGACACGAGTTCGGAATTATTTCTATCCTGGAAATCTTTCCAGGTAAAATCATTGTCCTTTGTTTCCGGTGCGTTGGCGCAAAGCACGTAGCGCATTACATCTTCACAGCCCGGAAAATCTTCCAGGTATTCATGCACCCATACCGCCCAGTTGCGGCTGGTGGATACTTTCTCCCCTTCAATATTTAAAAATTCATTGGCCGGCACGTTATCGGGTAGAACATAATGCCCATGTGCTTTTAACATGGCGGGGAAAATAATACAATGGAAAACGATATTATCCTTACCGATAAAGTGTACGAGTTTGGTGTCGTTCTGCTGCCAGTAGTCCGCCCATTTGGGTGTCAGTTCTTTGGTGGCAGAAATATAGCCGATGGGTGCGTCGAACCAGACGTAAAGTACTTTTCCTTCCGCTCCGGGAAGTGGCACTTTGATTCCCCAGTTACTGTCGCGCGTCATGGCACGGGGCTGTAAGCCATTGGCGAGCCAGCTCTTGCATTGCCCGTAGACGTTATTTTTCCATTCGGTATGTCCGTTCAGGATCCATTCTTTCAGAAATAATTCATAATGCTGGAGTGGAAAATACCAGTGTGTGGTTTTTCTTTTTACCGGAACGGCATCACTGAGGGTACTACGGGGATTGATAAGCTGGTCGGGACTTAATGAAGAACCGCAGCGTTCACACTGGTCGCCGAATGCATTCGGGTTGCTGCAAATCGGGCAGGTGCCGGTGATATACCGGTCAGCCAGAAAAGTATTGGCCGACTCATCATAATATTGTTCGGTTTCTTTCTCTTCAAAAATATTTTCGTCATATAATTTTTTAAAGAAACCTGCTGCTGTTTCGTGATGTACCGGGCTGGACGTACGTGCGTATATGTCGAACGAAATAAACATCTGCTCGAAACTTTTTTTGATCAGGGTATGGTATTTATCCACGACCTGCTGGGGCGTAATGCCTTCTTTCATTGCCCGGATGGTAATCGGCACACCATGTTCATCGCTGCCTCCGATGAAGAGGATATCTTTTTTGCGGGCCCGTTGAAAACGTGTATAAATGTCTGCAGGTATATAACAGCCAGCCAAATGACCGATATGAACAGGGCCATTGGCATAGGGAAGTGCAGCAGTGACCAGGATGCGGTTGAATTCTTTCATAGTTTGAAAACGGGAGCGCGGCTCCGCAAGGACGCAAAAATACCTTTTTAAGCCTAAAGCCTAGAGCCTTTTTAAGCCTAAAGCCCAAGGCCTAAAGCACAAAGCCTAAAACTTAGCGGTCATCGGTCATCGGTCATCGATCATCCCTGCCTGCCGGCAGGCAGGCGTCTTCAGTCATCCAATCCACCATCTACCATATACCATCCACCATATACCATCCACCACAAATCATCCACCAGCCAAATCCTTTAACTTTATTTGATGAAGCGAAAGCGATTTTTAGGTTCTCTGCTGGGTAGTCCATTGCTGGCAGCGGCTGCATTTCAGGATGATCAAACCCCAAAATCGGGGATTTTGGGAGAAAATGACTGGCGCATTCCGTCTTACCTGAAACCGGGAGATACCATTGGCATTACCTGCCCGGCAGGATATATGACAGTAGCTGAAATCCAGCCGGCTGTGCAGGTTTTGAAAAGTTGGGGTTTTAATTTGCGAATAGGCAGGACGGTGGGAGAACGGGACTTTATTTTTGGAGGAACGGACGGGGAAAGAATTTCCGATATGCAGCAAATGCTCGACGACCCTTCTATCCAGGCCATCATGTGTGCAAGAGGCGGCTATGGCATCGTACGGATCATCGACCAGCTTGATTTCAGGAAATTTGTAGAAAAACCAAAATGGATCATAGGGTTCAGTGACATAACGGTGATACACGCACACCTCAATCACAACTATCGAATAGCATCCATTCATTCTAAAATGTGTAATAGTTTTCCGGAACATCCGGAACTGGCAGAAAAAGGACAATGGGAAAGCATTTTGTCGATCCGGTTGGCATTGACAGGCAGGCGGATTGAATATCCGGTTTCTTTTGATGCAAGTAACCGTCGCGGCACAGGTTTGGGAATCCTGGCAGGCGGAAATTTAAAAACCATTGAAACGCTCGCCGGCACGGGGTCGGATCTGCGCACGGAAGGCATGATACTTTTTCTGGAAGACTTAGGTGAATACCTGTATAACATCGACCGGATGTTCTATAATCTGAAAAGAACCGGTAAGCTGGATAAACTCGGCGGCCTGCTCATCGGTGCGTTCCGGGTAAAACCAGATGATCCGGGAGACGAGTTCGGCAGAAGTGTTTATAATATCGTGATGGAGCAGGTGGCTGATTATAAATATCCTGTATGCTTTAATTTTCCCGTCGGTCATGTAAAAGAGAACTATGCATTGAAATGCGGCGTTCAGCATGAATTGAATATTAATTCGGATCGGGTGATTTTCAGAGAAGCCCTTTAGAAGCCTAAGGCCTAAAGCCAAAAGCTTAAAGCCTAAAACCTAAAAGATTTTATATGTCGAATACGATTCCTCCATTTTTAAAAAGCGGTGATACGATCGGAATCGTTTGTCCGGCCGGCTATATGGCAGCAGAAAGAATCGTTCCCTGCGTGAATACCCTGAAGTCCTGGGGATTCCGGATTAAAATCGGAAAAACAGTGGGTGGTATTTCTTCAAATTATTTTTCAGGGACGGATACCGAACGATTGGAAGACCTGCAGGAAATGTTGGATGATAAAGATGTATCCGCCATTATTTTTGGTCGTGGCGGATATGGCCTAAGCCGGATCATTGATCTGATCAGTTTTAAAAAATTCCGGAAATATCCTAAATGGATCCTGGGGTATAGTGATATCAGTTTGCTGCATGCACATATTTATGCGAATTATGAAATAGCGACTGCACACGGACCCATGGCCGGCGCCTTTCTGGACCTGGTACCAGGAGATCCCTATATTGAATCCATTCGGGAACTCTTATCCGGGAAGAAGATGCGTTATTCCTGTAATCCGCATCTATTCAACCGGAATGGGGAAGCAGAAGGTGTGCTCATGGGCGGTAACCTTACTTTAATGGCGCATGTGCTGGACGGGCCATCAGAATTTAAAACCAGGGGCCTTTTGTTATTTATTGAAGACATCGGTGAATATTTATACAATATAGACCGGATGTTGCACCAGTTAGAAAGAGCCGGGAAATTTCAGAAACCAGCGGCCGTAATCGTGGGGAGTTTTACAGACCTGAAAGACACCGAAAGACCTTTTGGAAAGAATGCCTATGAGATTATCCGGGATATACTTTCAGCATATGAATATCCTGTTTGCTATGGATTTCCAGTCGGTCATGTAAAAGAAAACTTCGCTCTGAAATGCGGCGTTGAACACAGGCTTAAAATTGAAAAAGACGGCGTGCTTCTTGAAGAAGTGAACAGTTAATGTGCAAATGTGTTACGCCGAAGGCGGGATGCAAATGTGGAAATGAATGGGTCAATTTCACTCCCATACTCCCCATAGCCCGGTCCGGTATGAACGCTCAATGCTAACAGAGAAAATAAATGGTCTGCGTTTAACGGATATAACTAACCGTATTCATCAAATGCAGACCATTTATTTTAAATCCTTTCAAACATCAAAAGTTTTAAACTTTAGCCTTGGGCTTTCGGCTTATCAGGCTTTCACTTCTTCAGCGTGGTGCTTTGGCATGGCCGTTTCCGGATTCACGCCGAGTGCATTGGCAATGGACATCCCCAGGCCGATGTCAGCCCGGAAGAAATGACAAAGCTGCCGGTTGATGATCTCGTCTTTTTTCGGCCCGCTGATCCCGCTCATGGCACCTGAAATATTTTTTACCAGTTCTTTTTTATCATAATCACTTAAAACCTGCCTGTAGAAATTACCAGGTTGCGAGTAATGATCGTTTTCGCCTTCCGCATTGCGATCGTACCATCCGAGTTCATGGTCTCCCCCTGCCGGAGGCGGAACATTTTTATATGATTCGTCTGGCCTGATATTGTCAAAACTATTCGGAAAATAATTCGGATTGCCTTCGCCATTTCCGTCCACCCGCATCACAGCATCCCGCTGATAATTATTTACGGCATAAGGACATTTGTTAACGGGGATCTGTTCGTAATTCGGTCCGAGGCGATGACGGTGCGCATCCGGATAGGACAGGATCCGGCCCTGCAGCATTTTATCCGGTGAATAGTCTATTCCGTTCACTACGTGGGCCGGCGCGAATGCAGACTGTTCCACTTCCGCAAAATAATTTTTTGGATTTTCATTTAGCTCTAATACCCCCACATCCATCAGGGGGAAATCTTTATGCAACCAGACTTTGGTCAGGTCAAACGGATTGTATTTATATGTTTTTGCCTGGTCCAGTGTCATCACCTGGATTTTCACGTTCCATTTGGGAAATTCTTTTCGGTCGATTGCTTCGAGTAAATCACGCTGAGCGAAATCCGGATCCTTTCCTTTCATTTCAACCGCTTCGTTATTGGTGAAATTTTTGATTCCCTGGGCAGTTTTGAAATGGAATTTAACCCAGACGCGTTCGTTCTGAGCATTGATCAGACTGAATGTATGACTGCCAAATCCATTCATGTGACGATATCCGTAAGGGGTTCCCCGGTCTGACATCAGGAACATCACCTGGTGCAGGCTCTCGGGATTTAAACTCCAGAAATCCCACATCATCGTCGGACTTTTACAATTCGTATAAGGATCACGTTTCTGGGTGTGTATAAAATCGCCAAATTTCTTCGGATCCTTAATAAAGAAGATTGGTGTGTTATTTCCCACCAGGTCCCAGTTACCGTCTTCCGTATAAAATTTCAGGGCGAATCCGCGCGGATCTCTTTCTGTATCTGCTGAGCCCTTTTCACCGCCTACGGTAGAAAACCGAAGTAATGTGCGGGTTTTTTTCCCAATCGTACTGAATATTTTTGCTTTTGTGTACCCGGTAATGTCATTCGTTACCGTAAAGGTTCCGAATGCAGCACTTCCTTTCGCGTGAACGACCCGTTCCGGGATCCGCTCCCGGTTAAAATGAGCCATTTTTTCATGTAATATAAAATCCTGTAACAGCAGCGGACCCCGGGGTCCGGCACTGATGGTATCCTCATTATAATAATATGGGATACCTGCGGCGGTGGTTAACTTTTTTTCTTCAATCATAAAATCGGCTTTAGTATTTTTTAAGGCACCCAAATATCCGGGTTTTTTTTGATTGAAATAATTGATTAAATTTATCTTCTGATAGATTAAATTGATATCGATGACATTTACCCAGCTGGAATATATCCTGGCCATTGACAGCCACCGCCATTTCGCCAAAGCAGCGGAAGCCTGTTTCGTGACGCAGCCCACACTGAGCATGCAGGTGGGAAAACTGGAGAAATCACTGGGCATTAAAATTTTTGACCGTACGCATTCGCCTGTCGTACCAACGGAAGCCGGGAAACAAATTCTGGAGCAGGCAAAAAAGATCCTTTTGGAGAAAAGCCGGGTTTCGGAAATTATTTCATTGAAAAAGGGATTGCTGGAGGGTGAGCTCCGGATAGGCATCATTCCAACCCTGGCGCCGTATCTCCTGCCCCTGTTTGTGCAGTCATTCCTTCGGAAATACCCGAAAGTCAAGCTGGTCGTATATGAGAAAACAACCGAGGCATTGCTGGAAGCCCTGCGGGACTCCAGCCTGGATGCCGGTATTCTTGTAACCCCGCTTAATGAAAAGGGTATACACGAAGAAGTGCTTTTTTATGAAGAGCTGTTCGTGTATGTTTCAGAAAATAATGGCCTGTATAATAAAACCTATGTACTGGCCGGGGATATTGATCCAAATAAATTATGGCTGCTTGAAGAAGGTCATTGTTTCCGTTCGCAGATGATTCATCTCTGTGAACTGTTCAAAGCGAGCCGCCGGATCAGTCATTTTGATTACGAGGCCGGAAGTTTCGAAACCCTCCGCCGTATGGTGGAACTAAATGATGGTATTACCATTTTACCTGAACTGGCTACAGGGGATTTCTCAAAAAAGCAACTGGGTCTGATTCGCCGGTTCCGGAAACCTTTCCCTATGCGGGAAGTAAGTCTGGTAGTGAGCAGGGATTTTGTAAAGGAGCGCCTGGTACGGATTCTGAAAGAGGAAGTGATGAATAGTATTCCGGACAAGATCAAAAAAAACAAAGAAGCCTATATTGTACCTTTGTAATTAATTCTTTCAGATGAGCCGAATCAGGAAAATGCTGTTGTATTCTCTCGGTGAAAAACGTTACCTCCGACTGCTGGCCGGTTCATTTCAGACCTTGTATAAAACGGGGCGTTTGGGGGTGGATTACCAGGATATATATTTTTTAAAAAACCTGGTCAGGCCTGGTGACCAGTGTATAGATATCGGGGCTCATCTGGGATATTTCACCCTGGAATTGAGCCGGCTTGCCGGCAATAACGGTCATGTATATGCGATCGAACCCATGTCGAAATTTTTCAATGTCCTGAAGGGAATGGTGGAAAACAGGGGCCTGAAAAATATCACCCTCTATCCCTATGCGATGGGTGGTGAGGCGGGATTCGTGGAAATGGGTATTCCCAGGGTAAACAATATGAAAAAATTTGCTTACGCGCGTGTGATCCGTTCCAGTACGTTCCTGGAATATGTGGAATCTGAACAGGTGAAAAATGTGTATGGCGACGAACTGTTCCGATACCTGCCCGGGGTGGATTTTATAAAATGTGATGTGGAAGGTCTTGAAATAGCCGTATTCCGGTCTTTCATTGAAATCATCCGCAAACACCAGCCCGTTATACTGTGTGAATTGGGCGATCCCCAGGAAAGAAAACGCCTGCTGGATCTGCTCATCCCTTTTTCTTACGGGATTTATTACCTGAAGAATAAAAAATTAAAAGCCCTCGATCCGGACGGAGATGTGAAGCCGGTGTCGCATAATCATTATTTTATTCCTGCAGGACGCGTACAAAGTTTATCGCCCCTGATTTCATAATGTGAGGATGTGAGGATGTGGAGATGTGAGGATGATTTACTAATCTCCACATTTGCACATTTGCACATTTGCTTCCCTATCCCCCGATTCTCTTGAGACTCAAATCGGCTAATGGCGAAACGATCAGTGGGAATTTCTCAATGGTCACATTGGACGGATCCAGTCCGAATCCCCGTTCTTCCGACAGGCTTGCTTCTTTCAGCCAGAAATATAATTTCATCACGACGCGTTCGAAGAACGAGAGTTCATTATCCTGGCTCAGGTATTTTTCCATGACGACGATCTGGAAATCCCCAACCACGTTATTTCTTTCCAAAGATTCATACCGGCTGGTAATGTTCACCTCCCGGTTTTTAACAAGGTCTTCCACTACTTTCCGGATCATTAAATTGATACGGGGTTCAATGCGGAAACCCAGCCGGAATTCCACCCGGATGATATCATTGGGTATGATGTGCTCAACAGAATACTCGGAGGTATACGGTTCATCCAGTGTATCAATATGTACAAACCAGTAAATATCGGCACGCTTTGGTTTTTTATTGAGAATGGAATAAATGATTTTATGCTCAATTTCCTTTGGATTATTCGCACTCGTCATATACATCAGGTGCGTTGCAAATTTTGGCACCGTTCGGTCCGTACTCAGTTCCTGAATTTGCGGAATATAATTTTCCAGCCGCACGAATTCCACATAGCGGTTTTTAATTTTCCGGGACCGGTACCATACATACATGATTCCGAATAAAACGCCTCCGACAATGAGAGTTACAAAACCACCGTGGGGGAATTTGTCCAGGTTGGCAAACAGGAAACTGAATTCTATGATCAGATAAACACAGAGGTACAGATAAATTAATACCGATGGAGCCCGGCGCGAAATCAGGTAATTGGCAAACAGAATGGAAGTAGCCAGCATGCATAAAGTGATGGCCAGTCCGTAGGCGGCTTCCATATGGGAAGACGATCTGAAATACAGTGTGATACTGCAGCAGCCTATAAATAAAAGAAAATTAATAGCAGGAATATACAGCTGGCCTTTCTGTTCTGTGGGATAACTGATCCGGAATTTTGGCCAGAGGTTCAGTCGCATACTTTCACTGATCAGTGTAAATGATCCGCTGATCAGTGCCTGGCTGGCAATGATGGCTGCTGCGGTTGCGATTAAAATGCCGGGGATCAGGAACCAGTCCGGCATGATACTATAAAATACATTGTTATGGGAAGTGTCAAACACTTTGCCGGCCTGGTTATGCAATAGCCAGGCACCCTGGCCGAGGTAGTTCAGAATAAGACAGGATTTGACATATATCCAGGATACCCGGATATTGGATTTTCCACAATGTCCCAGGTCAGAATACAAAGCTTCCGCTCCGGTTGTACAGAGAAAAACAGCACCCAGGATCCAGAAACCTTTGGGGTACATCGTCAGCAGTTCAATGGCATATACCGGGCTTAATGCTTTGAAAATATGCATGTCATCGAGTAAATGATTGGATCCCAGTACGGCCATCATGCCAAACCAGATAAACATAATGGGGCCGAACAACTTTCCGATGGAATCGGTACCAAACTGCTGAAGAAAGAAAAGAACAACCAATAAGCACAACACGATATATACAATGGTATCCTGCGGAATATAATTCAGGTTGGGCAATTGTCTTAAACCTTCAATGGCGGAAGTAATAGAGATCGGTGGCGTGATCATTCCGTCTGCAAGCAGGGCCGCTCCCCCGATCATGGCCGGAAGAACAAGCCAGCGACGCTGCCTGCGCACCAGGGCATAAAGAGAAAATATACCGCCTTCCCCCTTGTTATCGGCATTGAGGGTAAGCCATACATATTTAACGGTGGTTTGTAATGTTAAAGTCCAGATAATGCAGGAAAGGCTTCCTACAATCAGCATTTCATTGATGGCCCGGCCACTAATGATGGCATTGAGTACGTAGAGCGGAGAAGTTCCAATGTCTCCGTAAATAATACCTAAAGCGATTACCAGGCTGCCAAGCGTAACCTTGTCAATTTGTTTGCTCACTACGGTGCAAGTTATATCGGTTTCAAATCAGGCCGGAACATTTTATATGGCAACCAATCGGAATTCGCTGATAAACAATCAATACAAAGATATAAGGAATAGAATGAAATTAACAGATTCTTAATTGGAGATTTGATACCTTGTCCGCTAAAACCAATCCCTTTAAGTGGTTTCATATGAATTTAAGATTTCTTGGTCTCCTGCTCTTCCTGCCCATTTTCATCCAGGCCCAACACATTGTTTATACCGAACCGGAACAGAACGACTCCCGCAAAACCGACTTCGAAATCATTGGACGGGTTTCCGGAAATATCCTGATTTTTAAAAATAACCGGTCAGATAATACCATTTCAATTTATAATCCGGAAATGAAGCTGGTCCAGCGGGTTCCCCTCCCGTTTTTGCCCGACAAATTTGTGAATGTTGATTTTGTCCAGTACCCCGATTTTTTCTATTTGTTCTGTGAATACCAGAAGAAAAACGTGGTTCATCTGGAAGCTTTCAAAATGGACGGACAGGCCCGGACAATGGGAGAAGCGGTTGAACTGGATACGACCCTGGTCAGCGGATCAAACAACACTAAAATATATACCAATCTCGCCAGTGAGGATAAGCAGTACCTGATGGCACTGAAGATTAATACAAAAAGTACCAAAACCTATACATTCACTACTTTTCTCTTTAATAAGAACCTGGATTTGCAGGACAGGCACCGGTTGTCCATGCAGGTACAGGATCATGCCGACATGTTTACCAGTTTCGACCTGGATAATGACGGACAGCTGGTATTTACTAAATTCGCCCGGACGGGAAGCGGGGATTATTTATCCCATGTTTCTTTTGTAACCAAGGGCCCGCAGGCAGATACTTTTGCGATTCGTGATGTGGGTGCCAGCGAAAGGATTTTTGATGAACTGATTCTGAAGGTTGATAATTATAATAAACGATACCTGCTTTCCGCATTCTATTATAAACAGCGAAGAGGTAATATAGAAGGCCTGTATACGGTAATATGGGATAAAGCGACAGACAGCAAAATCAAGGAAACGCTCACTGTTTTCACGGATGATTTAAGAAACCTGGCCAAAAGCTCTGAATCTAACTTAAAGTCGGCTTTCAATGATTACTTTTTAAAAAAGATGGTCGTAAAAAAAGATGGCGGGTACGTCCTGGTCAGCGAATCGGAATTCACAACCTCGCGCGGATCAACTTTTAACCGGTCGGATTATATGTACGGCCCCATGAATCCCATTGATTATTATTCTCCATATTATAATCCATATTCTCCCTATAACCGCTATGGAACCGGAACCATCAACAGGTATAATGCTGAAAATATCATGGTGCTTTCTTTCGACAAGAACAGCAATATGGAGTGGAGTAATGTGATTCCTAAAAGTCAGTTTGATGATGACGGTCAAAACCTGATTTCCTATCAGTCCCTGAATACGGGCGGGGAACTGCATTTTTTATACAATCAGTTCGAAAAAAGAACCCTGCTATTAATGGACCAGAGTATTTCATCGGAGGGGAAAGTTACCAGGCTACCTACTTTACATAACCTGGACAAGGGGTATGATTTTATGCCCAGACTTGCAAAACAGGTATCCAGCAACCAAATTGTAATACCTTGCCTGTACAGGAATTATCTTTGCTTTGCAAAAATAGATTTTTAAAACCCTACAGGTGATCGGTATTTTCAAACAGAAAGCAACCACCAATGCTTTTTTTCTTTTCATCTATGCACTCGTATTAAAGTTCCCCCTTTTCCTGCATTCCTATCATCCGGTCCTTCATACAGAAGATAATTATTTATACAGGTTTGTTCTGACTGCGCTCAATTCCCTTTTTGGCCAGGCAGCCATTCCTTATGCGATACTTAGTTTTTTGGTATTGTTTTCACAGGCAACCCTTCTAAACAGCATCTGCAACTACCATAAAATGCTGCCCAGGGCAAGTTACCTGCCGGGTATGTGTTATATACTTGTCACTTCCCTATTGCCGGACTGGGGCCATTTCTCGGCTCCCCTGTTGATCAATTCCATGCTGATCTGGTGCTGGTACCGGATGGTTGCGCTTTACAATAGTTCCACGCCTGTAACGGCCATATTCAATATCGGTCTTTTTCTTGGTCTGGCCACCCTGTTGTATATCCCAGCCATAGCCTTTCTTTTATTGCTTTTTTTTGCGCTGCTCATCATGCGTCCTTTCAGGATTCAGGAATGGTTTGTTGGCTTTATCGGATTTACTTCCCCTTATTATTTCCTTATCCTGATACTGTATTTTAGTCATGAGCTTCATTGGAGTAATCTGATTCCGCATATCCATTTTACTTTTCCGGCCATTCCGGGATCTGTGTGGATCATTGCGGCTATGAGCCTGTTGGTAATCCCCTTTATAATCGGCGGTATTTATGTTCAGAATAACCTGAACAAAATGCTGATCCATATAAGAAAAAGCTGGAGTCTGTTACTGGCCTTCCTGATCGTAGCAATACTCGTTATTATTATCAATAAAGCAGGGTCGTACGAAAACTGGATTGTGACCGCCATGCCCTTTGCCGTTTTTCATTCCGCCGCTTATTATTACTCCGGAAATAAATTTTTCATTCATCTGCTGCACTGGGTTTGTTTCGCTGTAGCGATCGGAATCAATTATATGGTGTGAGGGTTTAGGGTGTATGGTGTATGGTTAATGGTGTATAGTTAATGAAATATGCCGGAATATATCCCTTCAAAAGCAATCCTGATAACCACATACCATAAACCATACACCATAAACCATTTACCATTAAAGATTACCTTTGCAGTATAAAACCACACAGGATGAAATTCGGTGTTATCGTTTTTCCGGGATCTAATTGCGACAGGGACATGCAGTTTGCATTACAGGATGAGTTAGGGTATGAAGTGATCATGTTATGGCATAAGGACACGGACCTGAGTATGTTTTCTATGCAGGATTGTATCGTGTTGCCGGGCGGATTTTCATATGGCGACTATCTGCGGTGTGGGGCCATCGCCCGGTTCAGTCCGCTGATGCAACCGTTGATTCGTTTCGCTGAAAAAGGGGGTATGGTGCTGGGTGTTTGTAACGGATTCCAGGTTTTATGTGAATCGCACCTGCTGCCCGGGGTTTTATTAAGAAATGCCAACCAGCAGTTTATCGGTAAGAATATTTATTTGAAGGCAGAAAACGGGTCTCCCCTGAAAATTCCCATTGCGCATGGGGAAGGAAGATATTATGCGGATGATTCATTGCTGGATGAAATGGAACAGAACAGGCAGGTGCTTTGGAAATATTGTGATGAAGAGGGAAATATAACACCGGAATCGAACCCCAACGGATCCACCCGCAGCATCGCAGGCATTTGCAATAAGGATCGCAATGTTTTTGGATTAATGCCTCATCCTGAGCGCGCTGTTTCAGAAAACCTGGGAAATACAGATGGCCGGAAATTATTTCAGCAAATCTTCAATCACAAAAACCAGGTGTCAACTGCGCGACAATCCGCAGTGGCTATTCCTTAGTATCTTCACCGGCCATGCGAATAAGGTCTGGTTTTTTATTTCTCCTTTTTATTTTCAATTTCCATCAGGGCAGAACCCAGGACAGCACGGCCATTTCCTGGCAGGTGCAGACCTTTGATGGCGATACAAGTTCCATTCTGGAACTCCATGTGCATATTAAACCAGGATGGGAATTATATGCTCCGAATCAGGATTTAAATGGCACAGCATCCATGGAAGTGAATTTTGCAGATAGTATCTTTTCGGTAACGATGCCCTTTTATGCCGTTTCGGGGAAAGCGGAAAAGAAGAATGTCACATTATTTGATAACCGATCATTTGGATTGTACTCATCAGATGCGGTTTTTTCTATCAACTTACATATAAAGGGCGATATCCCTTCCCATGTTTTCGGTTCACTCATTTATTATTATGGTAAATCAGATTCATTTTACAGCGGAAATTATTCTTTCAACGCGAAAATTAAAGGAGGTGTTGATAAATCCGCCAGGATTAAAATAAACAGTTTTGATCTCAAACATCCAATAAGCGATTGCGGGGATACCAGCACCGCTGGGAAGGGGTTGCTCACTATTTTTCTGCTGGGACTGCTGGGCGGATTCATAGCCCTGCTTACTCCCTGTGTTTTTCCACTTATCCCGCTGACGGTTTCTTTTTTTACAAAAAGCAAGGGTAACGGGAAAGGCCATGCTTTTCTGTATGGGTTTTTTATTTTCCTCATCTATGTGCTGCTCAGCCTGCCGTTCCATCTGCTGGACCACACCGATCCGGAGATCTTAAATAATATCTCCACCAATGTTTGGCTAAACCTGACTTTCTTTGTGATTTTTGTGGTTTTCGCGATTTCTTTCTTTGGATATTTTGAAATTACCCTTCCGGGTAGCGTCGCCAATTCCGTAAACAACAAATCAGGGGGAACCAGCCTGCCAGGCATATTTTTCATGGCCCTGACCCTTGCCATTGTATCTTTTTCCTGTACGGGTCCTATTCTGGGTTCCCTGCTTGCAGGGGCTCTTTCAAACCATGGTGGTGCCATTCAACTGAGCTTTGGTATGGGGGGGTTCGGCCTCGGTCTGGCACTTCCGTTTGCGCTTTTTGCCCTTTTTCCCCAATGGCTGGGTTCCCTGCCTAAATCCGGTGGATGGCTGGGTTCCGTAAAAGTTGTTTTGGGATTCCTGGAGCTCGCGATGGCTATTAAATTCCTGTCCAATGCCGACCTGGTTGAACAGTGGGGCCTCATAAAAAGGGAAATATTTATTGCGTTCTGGGTCCTGATCGGACTGTTGATCACCCTGTATCTCCTGGGCAAAATCAGGTTTCCGCACGATAGTCCTGTTAAAAAATTCCGACCCGCCCGGCTTGGATTCCTGCTTTTCTTTGGGGTGGCCACTGTGTATTTAGTTCCCGGACTGACCAATACAACTGCTGCAAACCTTTCCCTGATCAGCGGCTTCCCACCTCCATTATGCTATTCTGTTTATAAAAATCCGGTCAACTGCGGCCGTGGCGTTGAAACGCTGAGGGATTATGAAGAAGCGCTGGCGCTTGCCAAAAAGTTGAACAAGCCTGTATTGATCGATTTTACCGGCTGGGCGTGCGTGAACTGCCGCCGGATGGAAGAAAATGTGTGGACCGATCCCGAAGTAAGAAAAAGGATGCAGGATTCTTTCGTGGTGGTTTCATTATATGTGGATGAACGCCGGCTTTTACCTGCAGCCTCTCAAACGGTTTATTCCACTAAAGACGGGGCACTGAAAAACATCATTACGGTGGGGGATAAGTGGGCCACTTTTCAATCAGAGAATTTCAACTCGGTTTCCCAGCCGCAATATGCGATTGTTGGTCCGGATGAGAAAATACTCACTTTTACCAAGGGCTATACGCCGAAGGCATCTGAATTTTCGACCTGGCTCGATTGCGGGCTGGATGCTTTTAGGCGATGACCGTTGACGGTTGGCAGTTGGCAGTTGGCAGTTGGCAGTTGGCAGTTTTCTGGCGCGTAAAGTTCCTAAATCATCGGCACACTGGCACATCAGCACATTAAAATAAAAAGGATCCCGCCACCGGCGGGATCCTTTTTATTTTAATGAGGTTCGTGTAAAATTTTGCTAGAGGGCAATTCTTTTTTCGACCATCATTTTACGCAGGTTGATCAACCCGTACCGCATACGGCCAAGCGCCGTATTGATGCTGCAGTTGGTCAGAGAAGCGATCTCCTTAAAACTCAGGTCGGCATAATGCCTCAGGATGATGACTTCACGCTGATCTTCGGGAAGGAGGTCCAGCATCCGTCGAACACGGTCGTGGCTCTGCCTTTTCATGATTTTAACGTCAGCACCATCTTCAGTGAAATTGATGACTTCGAAGATATCGCGGTCATCGCTTGTTTTGATGGCGGGAGTCCTTTTCACCTTGCGGAAATGGTCCACGCAGAGGTTGTGTGCAATGCGCATTGCCCAGGGAAGGAATTTGCCTTCTTCTGTATACCGCCCACCACGGATGGTGTCGATAATCTTAATCAGAACGTCCTGGAAAATGTCCTCAGCCAGATACTTGTCTTTGACGAGGAAGAGAATGGAGGTGTACAGCTTGTCCTTGTGGCGGATTACGAGAGCCTCTAAGGCCTGTAAATCGCCGTCGCGAAATGAATGGATTAATTCATGGTCGGTTTTCGTACGTAGCGAATTCATAAACTTCTACGGTTTTTAAAGGTGATAGGATATATGTTGGATTTAATAAAACGCTTGGCTTTTCTGTGTAGAAGTCCTTACTCTATAATGAAACTATTTTATTGTGTTGACAAATGTTAATCAGGAATTAAAGATATACAATTTTTGGAAAAAACAACATTTTGGGAAAATAATTTGTTCTAGAGGTTCTGAACATACATTCCCGCCTTGGGAAACCACCATCTAATTGTTTCACTTCCAATATATTTGTTTTTCCAATTTATGTCATCCACCACTAAGGCCAAAAAGACTTCTTCCATACCCACCCCCCTTTCTACCCGGAATTCCATCCAAATAAAAGGGGCCCGGGTACATAATCTGAAGAATATTTCAGTTGACTTTCCACGCAATAAATTTATTGTCGTTACGGGTGTATCGGGTTCCGGAAAATCTTCGTTGACGATCGATACGCTTTTTGCAGAAGGTCAGCGCCGGTATGCGGAAAGCCTGAGCGCATATGCCCGACAGTTCATGGCCAGGATGGACAAGCCGGATGTGGACTATATCAAGGGCCTCTGCCCGGCCATCGCCATCGAACAGAAAGTGACCACCCGAACCCCACGCTCCACAGTCGGCAGTATGACCGAACTCTACGATTATCTTCGGTTACTGTATGCAAGGGTTGGCATCACCTATTCACCTGTATCCGGCAGGGAAGTCAGGAAGCAGGATGTTCAGGATGTATTAATTGCCATCCAGAACCTGAGCCCAGGAGATAAAGTCCTGATCCTGGTTCCGTTTAAACAACATACCCACCGAAATACCCCGGAGGAGTTGAATATCCTGCTCCAGAAAGGCTTTAGCCGGTTATATATAAACCAGGAAACGATCCGGATTGAAGATCTACTGAACCTTCCTTCCGACGAAAGCGCAAAATCTAAAAAACAGGAAACGAAGCTTCCGAAAAATAATTCATTCCTCCTGATCGACCGTATCCAGGTAAAGGATTTCGATGAAGACGACCGCCACCGGCTGGCAGATTCCATTGGAACGGCTTTCTATGAAGGGGAGGGACAAATGCTTGTTGAGGTAAACGGGAAAGAGAGGCTGCCATTTTCTAACCGGTTTGAAATGGATGGCATCCGGTTTGAAGAACCTGTACCCAATCTTTTTTCTTTCAATAATCCTTACGGCGCCTGCCCAACCTGCGAAGGATTTGGTCAGGTGCTGGGCATAGATGCCGACCTTGTTATCCCGGATAAAAGACTCAGTTTGTTTGAAGGCGCTGTGGCGCCCTGGAAAGGGGAAAAGCTGAGTGCCTGGAAAGAACATTTTATAAAGTCCTCCAAAAAATATGACTTTCCCATCCATAAACCCATCCTGGATCTGACCAAACCTCAATATCAACTGCTCTGGGAAGGCAACAAGGAGGTGAACGGGATCAACGATTTTTTTAAAGAAGTCGAAAAGAATTTATACAAGGTTCAATACCGCGTATTGCTTTCCCGTTACCGGGGACGGACCAGCTGCCCGGATTGCCAGGGTTACCGCCTCCGGCCGGAAGCCTTATATATCAAGATCGCAGGATTGCATATCGGGGAACTCTGCGAAATGCCTGTCGGGAAACTGACCGCATGGTTCAGTACACTCTCTTTTAGTTCTTTTCAGCAACAGGTTGCGAAACGGATTCTGATAGAAATTCATAACCGCCTGAAAACCCTGCTGGATGTAGGTTTGGGGTATCTCACGCTCAACCGGCTGGCCAATTCGCTGAGTGGCGGGGAGAGCCAGCGGATACAATTGACGCGGTCTCTGGGTAGTAATCTCACGAACTCATTATATATATTGGATGAACCTTCTATCGGACTGCATAGCCGGGATACCCGGCGATTGATCAGCGTATTAAAAGAACTGCGCGACCTGGGCAATACGGTCGTAGTCGTGGAGCATGATGAGATGATGATGCGGGAAGCAGATTATATCATTGATATGGGACCGCTGGCCAGTCACCTGGGTGGGGAAGTGGTTGCAGCCGGGAATTATGAAACGATCATCAAAAGTGAAGATAGCCTCACCGGGAAATATCTCAGGGGGGATTTAAAAATTGAACCACCGGCTAAAATCAGGAAACCCAGGCAGTTTATTGTTGTCAATGGTGCCCGGCAGCATAACCTGAAAAATATCAATGTCTCCTTTCCCCTGAATGTGCTTTGCGTGGTGAGTGGTGTGAGCGGCAGCGGGAAAACCACCCTCGTAAAACAGATCCTTTATCCGGCACTTCAAAAACTGAAAGGGGAATTCGCCGATAAAGTCGGCATGCATTTGTCCATTACGGGCGATGTGGATGCCATCAGCCAGATTGAAATGGTGGATCAGAATCCGATCGGAAAATCTTCCCGCAGTAATCCGGTGACCTATGTTAAAGCATATGACGAGATCCGGGAATTGTTTTCAAAACAGCCGCTGAGTAAACTTCGTGGCTTCCTGCCCAAACATTTTTCTTTTAATGTGGACGGCGGCCGATGCGATACCTGTAAAGGCGAAGGCGAACAAGTGGTGGAAATGCAGTTCCTGGCTGACGTACACCTGACTTGTGAAGTCTGTGGTGGAAAAAGATTTAAGGAAGAAGTGCTGGAAGTGCAGTATCGGAATAAAAATATACATGATATCCTGGAGCTGAGTGTGGATGATGCCCTGGAATTTTTTAAGGATGAAAAAGATATTTTGCAAAAATTAAGACCCCTGAGCAGTGTCGGACTGGGTTACGTAAAGCTCGGCCAGTCATCTGATACTTTATCGGGTGGGGAAGCACAACGTGTGAAGCTCGCTTCCTTCCTCGGAAAAGGGAAGAGCCTGGGTCATATTCTTTTCATTTTTGATGAACCTACCACCGGCCTTCACTTTCATGATATTAAAAAACTGCTCACTTCTTTCAGCGCATTAATCGATCAGGGACATTCAGTTTTGGTCGTTGAGCACAATACCGATGTGATTCATTCGGCAGACTGGGTCATTGATCTCGGTCCGGAAGCGGGTGATGCCGGCGGAAACCTGGTGTACGAAGGCGTTCCATCGGGCTTGAAAAAAGTAAAGGAAAGTTTTACGGGAAAATACCTTTGAAAGTGTGGGGGTGAGATGGTGTGAGAGTTCAATTTATATTCCTATACTCCCATACTTTCCTATCTCAGCCTGTCCAGACTCTTCACGAGTTTCTGATCCTTGTAAATTCCCCTGGCGGCGAGAAAAAACAAAACCGGAATGGCAAAGACGAATACGGCAGTAATGGTATGGCTCCCCTGATGTTCTACGAAACGGTGTATTTCCTTGAGATACAGAAAAATATTGCTCACGGACAGCAGGATGCCGAGGATGGCCAGGCGGCCCTGGAGTTTCCTGTTTTTATAAAGAAAGATATCTATAGCTGCTATGCAGACCAGGGCAATCGTTATGATGAGTATCCAGATGTTGAAACTTGCCGTCAGATATTGAAAGCTGGCTGGTTGACCGGGCGATTCGATATTCCCGCTGTAAAAAGAATACCTGATGGTGAGAAAAGCACAGACGGCTGCAAGCAGGAGCCATACAGATTGCATTCTTTGCAACATAAAACCAGATTTATTTCAGGTACAAGTTATTTAAAATTGTTCATTTCAATGACGGGTTGAGAAGTAGTTTAGGGACCGGGATGAAATGATAACGGTCATTTTAAAGGAACAATCAGCCCTTTGTTTATCTTTAATAGGCCCGACTAAACCAAGAATCGTGAAGAGCTGCCCTATTTAAATCATAATTTGAAATGTATGGCAGGAATTGTTTCCCTTTCCCGCCGGAATACGATTAAATACCTACAGGCAAGTTCGGTCTGGGATTTCCCCTCTATGCAAACCAATGTTACTATTCTGAACCTGTTCATTATTGAGAACAGACCTGCCCGGTGACAACCAATTATAATTCTATTTTATCACCTCTAAATTAAATTTTATGGACATGGAAACGCAACTACCCTGGGGTCAACCATGGTACTTTTATTTTAATGAGAAATTAGGCCCGGAAGAAGAAAAGGCCGCGATGGCCAATGTGGGAAAAAGGCTGTATGCTTATATAGAAAAATCGTTAGGGAGCAAAAATTACTTCACCCTGCAGCTAAAATGGAGCCGGATGACCGGGAAATCCGCATTCTGCAGATTGGATGCGAATCTTGTGGTAACACGGGAAGGAGTAACCGAATGGGAAGGGAGGAATGCAGGTATTCTTAGGGATAATTCCGGTGAAATTTTTAATCCATTGAATGAATTAATGAGGGACGGAACAAAGCCACCCCCGCCGCCGCCCCCGCCTTTTCCTGGTCAGCTCAAGGACCTGCTTGATGATCCCGGTCCTTTGGAATATTTAAGTAACCTTTTCACATTGTCTCACGTACTGGGTTTTACCGAAAAAGGCAGCATTTATCAGTTCAAGGAAAGCCATATAGGACAGATTCATAAATGAGGACTTTTAACAACCGGTGAATCTTCATGGATAGATTCATTGTTTAGACGAGATTAACTTATTTATTCATGACCAGGAATATAATAGTATTATTGGTTTTATGTTTATTGAGATCAACCACGCTGTCCGGGCAATGTCCGGACAGCGTTTTATTATGGAAGCGCCTTGTTTTTTTTGCTGACTCGCCCAATGCAGTTCCCAATAGCAGACAGTTAAGCGAACTCTTAAATGATGAATCTGAATTAAAAGCCTGTCCGGTCAGGTTTGACTCAACCTATGCATTTCTGCTGCTGGGAATCGGTATATGCTATATTAATCAGGCTGATTATCAAAAAGCGATTCAGTATATCAGGCAATCCATACATATTATTAGTTCTCACTATGAAAGCCCCTCCATACGCACCGGAGACCTTCCGGTCTGCTATTACAAACTATCTGTCTGCTATGATTCCCTAAATGACGTTACGGATAAAAAGAGGGCTGTCGACAGTTGCATGACAATAGGAATCAGGATAAATTCAATAGATAAATTTACTTTGTACTGCCTGAATTTAAATCTCGTTTACGCTAAAGACATCGGCGATTACGAAAAGTGTATTCGATATGCAAAAATAGGTGAAATGCTCACTGTGAAATTCAGGCAAGACTTCAATAATATTCAGTATTTCCTCCGATTTCTGGAATGGGAAGTCGACGCGCTGCTGGTCTTAAAGAAATATGATGAGGCGGAAAAAATTCTTTCCCACAACCTCCATTCATTTCAAATAGAAGAATGTAAAAAAGAAAAAGCATGGGGGTATCTGTCAACATTATACGAACAATTTGCAGAAGTACTGGCTTACAACAAGAAATATGACAGTGCGCTTTTTTGGTTTAACCAGTCGATTTACTACGACGAAAAGAGCGATAATTTCCTGGGCTGCCTGGTCACCATGGAAAATATCGGCCATATTTTATATTTCCGCCAGCGGAATGATTTGAATATGTCGATAAACTGCTATAATAAGGCACTCTTGTACGGTGAAAAGGCAATAAAAACCGGAACCCCGCGGGACCTGCCTTTTATTCGTATTGAGTTATTGAACCTGTTTGACAATATTGCCATTTCCTATCAGGGAAAAGGGCTATATGATTCTGCGATGTTTTTTTTTCAGAAAGGGTTCGACCAGATTAAACCTGGTATGAACGAAAGTATTTTATTGCAAAGCTCCGAAGGCGAATTTTTACAGAACAAATCCATGCTCTACTCATTAAGCATGATCATTGATAAAGCTGAGGCAGTTTTAAAATGGGGAGAGACTTCAGGTAATATTGAAAAAGTAAGGGAAGCTGTTCATATTTTCAAAATAGCCGATAAATTATTGAGCAGACTCAAATCGGATCAAACTGAAATCCAGTCCAAGCTATTCTGGAGGAATGATTCGAGGCGTTTGTATGACCACGCAATTGAAGCTTCATTCGTGTTGGGAAATGAATCAGACGCCTTTTATTTTTTCGAGAAAAGCCGGGCCGTATTGCTTGGTGACCAGCTGAATCAACTTACAAGACTCAACAATGCGGATATCCTGGAGCAGGCGCGCATAAGAAAAAAGACAGTTCGTTTTGAAATGGAACTTAACAATACGGAGCGTTCTTCAAAACGATATGAAGAAATTCAAACTGAACTTTTCAGGAGTAAGCAGGAATCGGATCGATTGGAACAAATGATTAAGCAAAATAACCCATTATATTACCAAACTTTTTTTGATACTTCCTTTATAACTTCGAAGGACGTTAAGGATCATTTACTGGATAATCACCAGGCGTTACTTGAATTATTTTCCGGCGACAGCTCTATTTATTCGCTGTTGATGACGCGGCAGAAGGTTTATTTTAACAGGATCAATAAAACGGATTTCGACAGCACGGTCGATTCTTATGTTTCCTATATTTCAAATCCGGAATTGCTAAACCGGCGGTTTGATGACTATATAAAATCAGCTGGTCATTTATACCATCTTATTTTTCAAAACAATCCGGTACCTGTGGGGCGAATCATTGTTTCTCCTGATGGACAGATTTTTCCTTTTGAATCCCTGGTCGCTAATGTCAATTTTACCACTCCTGTTTATTTTCTCAACGATCATGCTGTGAGTTACACTTATTCTGCCCGTTATCTGCTGACTCATTTTGCTGCAGACACATCCAAGGGAAATGATATTTTCCTGGGTGTAGCGCCGGTCCGGTATCCTTCAAGTTCTTTGCTTGCTGATTTGAAGGGGAGTGATTATTCACTTATTCAAATAGGGTCATATTTCCAAAATGCGCATAATCTAATTACTGCTGATGCTACAAGAGATAATTTTCGACAGCAGTTTTCGGATTACAAGATCATTCAGTTGTATTCTCACGCTTCTGATACCAGCAGCCGGGGCGAGCCCGTACTTTATTTTGCTGATTCGTCCCTTTACCTTTCCGATCTTATTCCGGAAAATAAACCGAAGACCCGTTTAATCGTATTGTCTGCTTGCGAAACAGGTAACGGAATCTTATACAAGGGAGAAGGTGTTTTTAGTTTCAACCGGGGATTTGCATCCCTGGGGATACCTTCATCGATAACCAATTTATGGTCAGTGGATAATTTATCCACATACCGGATTACCGAGCTATTTTACAAATACGTTTCAGAGGGAATACCCATAGATATCGCTCTTCAAAAAGCCAAACTGGAATTTATAGAAACTGGTTCCAAGAAAAACAGCATGCCTTATTACTGGGCAGCCGCAGTTCTTACCGGTAAATCAGATGCCATTGAATACAACAAAAACTTTCCATGGAAGGATATCATGACGATCACAAGCCTGGTGGGATTAGCTTTTTTTGTTCGGCAAAAAGGGAAGAAGCGTAAAAATTAAATTTTGTAAACCCCGATTAAATAGATAACTTTCTTTCATCCATAAACCTTGGTTATGAAAAAACGTCTACATGTGATATTTGCCGCACTCGCGCTTTATGTTCTTGCAGGTATGGCCTGTACAAAAGAGAATGTACAACCCGCTGCCATTAAGAAACAAACTGTTAGCAATTCCAGTCAGCAGTCGACCGGAACTCCGGCTGAATCTTCTCCTGCGAGTGATTCGCCTTCAAAAGGAGGATGTCCGGAAAGTCATAAATAAATCTGTCAATCCGGCACCATCTGATTATAACAATAAATTTTTTGACCTGAGGGGATCTTCAGACTGTTGTTCACTTATCCCATTCCGGATAAAGCGGGAAAGCCTTCATATGGGCATTTATTTTTTTCCGGATCTCTCCGAGTACCACTTCATCTTCCGCGTGTTGGATCGCATCATCAATAAAATCTACCAGTCCGCTCATATGCCCGGCATTCATACCCCGGGTGGTGATGGCCGGTACACCCACGCGGATACCGGAAGTAACGAAAGCGCTCTTATCGTCGAAAGGCACCATGTTTTTATTGACGGTAATATCCGCTTTAACCAATGCGGATTCCGCTTTTTTCCCACTGATGTTTTTATTCCGCAGGTCGATCAGCATCAAATGATTATCTGTTCCGCCGGAAACAATATCGTATCCCTTTTTTGTAAAGCAGGCACTCATGGCCTGGGCATTCACGATCATTTGTTTGGCATAATCCGTAAATTCTTCCGTCAGAATTTCTCCGAATGCAATGGCTTTGGCAGCAATCACATGTTCAAGCGGCCCGCCCTGGATGCCCGGAAAAACGGCCATATCCAGCAGGTTGCTCATCGGCCGGATATTTCCCTTATTATCTTTCAAACCAAAAGGATTATCAAAATCCTTCTTCATCATGATGATACCGCCGCGGGGTCCGCGCAGGGTTTTATGCGTTGTAGACGTTACAATATGGCAATCCTCGAATGGGGATTTTAATAATTGTTTTGCGATGAGGCCGGCGGGATGCGCCATATCACACATCACCAGGGCGCCGATTTTGTCTGCGATCCGGCGGATCCGCGGATAATCCCAGTCACGGCTGTATGCGGAAGCCCCGCAGATAATCATTTTCGGTCTTTCCTGCAGTGCCACTTTTTCCATGCTCTCATAATCCACAAGCCCATTCTCCTTTTTCACACCATAAAAATGAGGCTCATATAATTTGCCTGAGAAATTTACGGAAGAACCATGTGTCAGATGACCACCCATGCTGAGGTCAAGACCCAGGATTTTATCGCCCGGTTTGAGTACGGCCAGGCAAACAGCCGCATTGGCCTGCGCACCACTGTGCGGCTGTACGTTTGCATAGGCACAGTCAAATATTTTTTTTAACCGGTCAATGGCCAGCTGTTCAGTCTGGTCCACGAATTCACAACCGGCATAATACCGACGACCGGGATATCCTTCCGCATATTTATTGGTCATCACATTTCCCATGGCCTGCATCACCTGCAGGGAGGTAAAATTTTCAGAGGCAATCAGTTCAATACCATGCCTTTGACGTTCAAGTTCTTTCTGAATAATGTCGAAAACGAGCTGGTCTCTTTGCATGGCGCAAAAATAGGCCAACTATGAATAAAAGATTCAAGGGAAGATGATTTGATAAAAGAATTATCGGGTATTCCGAGCAGATGATTTATCTGTACCACCAGGTCTTCCAGATCCATATCCATCCGGTTGGAGAAAATGCTGATCTTGTAATCCAGGGCAGGGATTATCCAGACCACGGTTTCAAAACCTCCGTTGAATCCCGTATGGTATACGCATTTCAAAGAACCGGGGGCAACGGGTTCCTGCACAAACCAGCCATATCCATACCAGAGTGAATGCAGGGTGTCGACCAGGGTATGCCCCTTCCATGCCTCACGGATCATTGCTGTCCTGGAAAATTTTCCCGTTACGATTGCCTCACACCAGGTCAGATAGTCATCCATGGAAATATAAATGCCGCCGTCTGCTTCAGTGGAAAAAAAAATTGATTCTTCAGCATCAGCTTTCCGGAAATTTCCATTTTCGGTTTTCTCATATCCGATAACCCGGGAGGGTATCGGTTTGCCATACTGAAAAACCGTTGCGTGTAATCCGAGCGGGGAAAATATATGACGCTGCAGGTAATCCGGATAGGGTTGCCCGCTTATTTTTTCGATCAGCATGCCCAGCAGACAATAACCCGTATTGCTGTAACGGTAATGTGTACCCGATTTAAAATACAGCTGGCTGGCTTTTCCGATAGCCGTCAGCACATCTTTATCCGTAGCGTGTTTTACGGTATTCGTATCCGTGAACCCGTAGTGGTCCGGAATACCGGAAGAGTGGTTGAGAAGCTGTCTGATACGGATGGATGAAAGCGCATGAGGCAGGTGGAAATATTTCCCGATGGAATCGTTTAGGTTCAGTCTTCCTGAATTGCAGAGGTCCAGTATCGCAAAAGCGGTAAACTGTTTTGTCAGCGAGCCGATATTGAAATTATCATGTTCCTGTATGGGTTTGCGGGATTCCAGATCCGCCAGCCCATAACTTTTTTCAAAAAGTATTTTATCATGTTGGGTGATGGCAACGACCGCACCCGGCGACTGTGGTTGGTAATGGGTTTGCAGCAGGGAATCGATCCGGTCGTTTACAACCTGACCGCTTCCACATGTGAGGAAAAAACTGAATATCAAAATGAGGCTGGCTGCTTTCATAAATAAAATTGATATAGGACATTTAATTTATGAAGGAAAACAGAAATTTCGTTCATTTGGATGTTTTTTCCTGAACTTTGCCGCAACAGGATCAGCCATCGGTGCAGAAAAATACATTTTTCCGGCCAGACGGTAAATACTGAATATGAAAGCAATCATTCCCGTAGCAGGCGCTGGTACCAAATTAAGGCCCCATACATATACCCAACCCAAGGCGCTGATTCCGCTCGCCGGAAAAACGATTCTGAGCATTATCGTTGACCAGCTGCTGGAAGGTGGCATTACCGAATTTATTTTTATTGTCGGATACCTGGGTACAAAAATCCAGGATTATGTAGAAGAAAAATATCCGGACCTGCATACCCGTTTTGTTTTTCAAACGGAAAGACACGGTATCGGGCAGGCGATATTATTAACTAAAGAACTGGTGGGTACTGATGAAATTTTCATTGTGTTGGGCGATACGATTTGTGAATATGAAATCAAACCGATCCTTGAAAAGCCGAATTCCCTGCTCGGCGTAAAAAGGGTGGATGACCCACGGGATTTTGGCGTAGCTGAAATTGAAGAAGACGGAATTATCAGTCGCGTCGTGGAGAAACCTCAGATTCCCAAATCGAATATGGCCCTGGTGGGGATTTATAAGATCCGCGAAACGGAAGCGCTGTTTTCCTGCCTGGAAAATAATATCCGCAACCAGCTGACGAGTTATGGGGAATACAATCTGACAGACGCCATTGAATGTATGATACGCAACGGTGTGCAATTTGAATCCTTCAAAGTGCAGAACTGGTTTGATTGCGGTAAAAAAGAAACCCTGCTGGAATCCAATGCAAAACTGCTTAAAAAATTCGGAAGCAATATTGCGCCTGACCATGTGATGGAAAATACGATTGTGATTCACCCGGTAAATATTGCTTCCGGATGTACGATAAAAAATTCAATCATCGGTCCCAATGTCGCCATCGGGGAAAAAACCATTGTTAATTATTCGATATTAAAAGATTCCATCATCGGATCCTTCGCCAATCTATACGATATCGTACTTACTCATTCTCTGATCGGCAGTGATACGGAAGTGAAGGGAGAAAGCCGGAGCCTCAACATCGGGGATAATACGGAAATCGATCTTGGGGAAAGCTAGGGTAGGTTTACAATGTGCAAGTGTGCAAATATGCAAATGTGCAGATGGAATTGGGAAATAATTTAAAAATTAAGAATTGCGTTAAGCGTTCTGCTTTGAGCTTGAATCACTTCATCCCTAAAATACGCAACAGCGGATATTCAGAATCTTCGGGAAGATCTGATGAACCGTCAGGGGAAACCTCCACATTCACTTTCACGGTCTTTTTTTCCTGGATCTCTATCATTTCCTGGTATTTGAATTTCTGGTAACCCTTTTTTTCAAAACGCAGATTTACATGGGAAGAAGGGAGTTGTTTGAAATAATAATAGCCTTCCAGGTCAGTAACAGCTTCTCTGGGGATCATATCACCGGGAAACATGGCAGAAACAACCACACCGGGAACAGGTTTTTTCGTAACAGCGTCCAGTACCTGTCCTTTAATCAAGCAGGGATCTGATTTCCCGTCACTGGCATAAAGCCCGCAGGAAATCATGCAGGTGAAAACAAAAAATACCAGGTAAAAAGAGATTTTCATGGTTTTTGCAATTTACAAGGTAAAGGTTCGTTCCAGGTTTTCCTAAATTCTGACCATAAATTTTCTATAATTTCAGCTGCCGGCCGGATGTCCTGTATCAGGGAACTTACCTGGCCAATCTCCAGTTCCCCTTCTTCCAGATCTCCTTCAAACATCCCCTTTTTAGCCCTCCCATTTCCAAGGATTTCTTTCAGTTTTTCTACGGAGGCGCCTGCCTGTTCGGCCGCTGCCAGTTGTTTGAAAAAATCATTTTTCAGCAGTCTGACCGGCATCAGGGATTTTAAAGCCAGCATCGTATCCCCTTCCCCGGATTGTAAAACATAGTTTTTAAAATCGGGATGAGACGAAGCCTCTTCGCTCATCACAAACCGGGTACCCAGCTGAACGCCTGAAGCCCCCAGGGCCATGGCAGCAAACATCTGACGCCCGGTTGCGATACCGCCTGCTGCAATGACCGGAATCTGAACGGCCGCTGCAACGGAAGGAATCAAAACCATCGAAGTGGTTTCTTCGCGGCCGTTATGACCTCCGGCTTCAAAACCTTCAGCCACTACGGCATCACATCCTGCGTCGGCTGCCTTCCTTGCAAAGCGGCTGCTGCTGACCACATGAACCACTTTGATTCCCCCTTCTTTTAAGACGCTGGTCCAGGTGAGCGGGTTACCGGCGGAAGTAAAAACAATGGGGATTTTTTCTTCCAGCGTGATCTCGATATGCTTTCGGACGTCCGGGTACATCAATGGGATATTGACGCCGAATGGAAATGAGGTGGCGGCCCTGCATTTCCTGATCTGTTCCCGGAAAACTCCGGGATACATACTTCCGCTTCCGATCAGGCCCAGTCCGCCTGCGTTACTAACGGCGGACGCCAGCCGCCAGCCGCTGTTCCAGACCATACCTGCCTGGATGATGGGATAGCGGATGCCGAATAAACGGGTAATCTGATTGGAAAATTCCACAGGGTTAAAGGTAAGGCTGGTGGGTAGTTAGTTTTTTTTAATAATATATAAAAAACTATATTTAGGTGACACTATAAGTCCCAGGCATGCATAAACCTTTGCTGCTTCTGATTAGTGCAGGTTGTCTGATTTCCTGCCATAAAGAAGCGTCAACTCCGGTAAATAATTTTACCTGGTTCGGTACGCACAACGATGCCGTTTACAATTACGTCCTCATCAATGCCAATCAGGTGCTCAGCAAGAGCGACACCGAAGAATTGCATGTCGGTGTGAATGCCGCATTTATTGACAGCAATAACCACCAGATAAATATTGTGCGCGCACTGTACGTAAACAATCTGGTGATTTATCCCGGCCAGGATTCCACGTACAATTATAATTATGCTTCAGGAGAAATAAATAAAAACCTTCCTCTGTTCGGTACACAGGTGTTAATTACGATTCGCGGGATGGATGAAGCGGACACTGTGAGCAGTTCCATTTATCTTCCAAAACAGCTTACAGGCCTGATTACAAATTACCCCGATACCCTGTCCCGCAACCATGGGATCTTATTGAACTGGGCGACGGATGATGAAAATACCTGGGGTAATGTCATGATTCAGTTGTATTATTTTAATACCCTCAGCAAAAAAGGGGATTCTACCCTGCCCGATAAAATTTCAACGGTTAATCTGACGGTGCCCGATAACGGCAGTTATCTGCTGTCAGGATTTGATCTGAGTACTTTTCCCCGTAATTCCTATATCGGCATAACGATCGCCCGCGGAGCACAAAATGAAGCCATCCTTCCGCTTTCCCGCAAAAGGGTCTATTATTTTTCCAGCGCTTCTGTGAGCACTCCGCCGGTGAAAGTGACACAGTAGTTTTTCAATGTGCAGATGTGCAAGTGTGCAGATGTGCAAATTGAAATGCAGTTTACCATTTGCAAACTGGTTATGAGTTCAGGATAACTAATTCCAGGTGAAAATGATTTTTTCAATGAATTTAATTCCATTTGCACATTTGCACACTTGCACATTTGCACATTGCTAAAATGGGCTTTTAAATCCTGACGCGAAGCGTCAGGATTTAAAAGCCCATTTTAGCATGTTCTTCCAGGTTGGTTTCTTTCCGTAAAGCAGAATGCCTGTTCTGTAAATCCTTCCGGCCATCCAGGTTGTAAATAAAAATCCGCCGGCCAGCAGAATCATACTCAGGAAGAGCTGCCAATAAGGAACGGTTGTGGGAATCCCATAAGGAATCCTGGCCATCATGACGATCGGAGAGCTGAATGGGATCAGGCTTGACCATACGGCCAGGGGCCCGGCGGGATCCTGAATGGCCATCGCCATGATGATCCATGAAAAAATAATGGGCATGGTGATGGGCAACATCAGTGACTGGGCTTCCTGAGGATCTTCATTCACGACCGATCCAATCGCTGCGAACAGGGAGGCATAAAATAAATAGCCGCCAATAAAATAAAATATAAAGCAACTGATGATCAGTGCCCAGTTGGTATGTTGTATGGATTGTTTCAGCTCAAAGATTTGTTTTGCCGCTTCACTTCCCTGGGCCATCTGGCCATTCCCCATGGCATTGGCGCTTTGCATATTTTTTACTTCCATCAGCAATTCATGCGGAATAAAAGCCTGCGCGACCATAAACAGCGCAAAGAAGAATACAATCCATAAAAGGAACTGGGTTAAACCGACTGCGCCGATTCCGATGATTTTCCCAAGCATCAGTTGAAAGGGTTTTACTGAACTCACAATCACTTCGGCAATCCGGCTGGTCTTTTCTTCCATGACCCCGCGCATGACCATGGCACCATAAATAAAGGTAAGCAGGTAAATCAGAAATCCACAGGCATAACCGACCCCATAGGAAAGGCCCTGGCTGGAAGCTTCAGATTTTTTTCCCTCATCGGAAAAAGTTTGCAATTCTGCAATATCAGATGCATCGCGAATGGAATCCAGCCGGCCCCTGGAAATATTTGTTTTGCTATATATGAGATGGTCAGTGATGGCTGTATTAATACGTTTTTCCAGGTCGTCAATACTGGTCAGGCCCAGCTGTTTTTTATATTTCAGGCGGTAAATGGTCTTTTGATTTTCTTCCAGAACCGGAATGATCAGCACGGCACTGCAGTTTTTTTCTGCATAATTCAGGGTGTCGATTCCGGGGGAAAAATCAAAAAAGATCGCTGAATCGCTTTTCAGATATTCCTTGAAATAGCCATTCTGATCCATCACGGCCACCCGGTGACTGGTCTTGCCCTTGATGCCCAGGTAGATGGTTCCCACAATACCCAGGATGAAGATGATGGGCAGGAGGAACGTGGAGATTAGAAATGTTTTATTTCTGATCCGGGTGATGTATTCCCTGCGAATGATCAGGCCGATCTTATGCATAGATTAAGATTGATTGGGTTGAAACTGGCGGGAAAGGGAAGTGCCTTCCACCAGTTTGATAAAAATTTCGTTTAGGGAAGGAAGCAATTCACTGAATCCGGAGATGTTTGACTGATGGTCGATAAAATACCGGAGCACGTCGTTGGGTGTATGCCCGTTTTTGATCCGGATAGTCATGCTTTCTTCTTTCTTTGTAATCACTTCAAATAATTCATTGCCATTGAGGGCGGGAAAAGGCGTGGCCGCGATGCGGAAAAGATTTTCCTTGTATTCCTGTTTTATTTCTGACACGGTTCCGTCCAGGATTTTTTTGCCCTTATTTACCAGAACGATATGGTCACAGATTTCTTCCACCTGTTCCATCCGGTGGGTGCTGAAAATGATGGAAGCGCCACCGGCCGCGAGACGGAAAATTTCATCCTTGATCAGGTTGGCATTTACCGGATCGAGGCCGCTGAAGGGTTCATCCAGTATAATGAGCTCCGGCCGGTGCAGCACCGTGATCACAAACTGAAGTTTCTGGGCCATGCCCTTGCTCAGGTCTTCTATTTTCTTATTCCACCAGGACTGCATTTCAAAGCGGATAAACCACTCTTTGACCTGCACAAGCGCATCCGCAGCAGAAAGTCCTTTTAGTTGCGCGAGGTAAACCGCCTGCTCACCGATTTTCATTTTCTTGTACAGGCCCCGTTCCTCCGGCATATAACCGATCCGTGCGTAATCCGCATCCGGGATGAATTTTTTTCCGTTGAACAGGATACTGCCTTCATCAGGATAAAAGATACCCGTGATCATGCGGATCAGGGTGGTTTTACCCGCACCATTCGGACCGAGTAACCCGAATATGCCTCCCTTGTTTACTTTGAAGCTGATGTCGTCTACCGCTTTCTGGGTCGTAAAATATTTTTTCAGATGTTCTACCTCAAGCATTGACATGAATAATCGATTTGAGTGAAAAGATTTCTGCGATTTTTTCGGCAACCCGTTCTCCATCCATAGCAGCGCTCATGATGCCGCCTGCATATCCCGCTCCTTCACCGCAGGGGAACAGATTCTTTATCTGTGGATGCGCAAAGGATTTCTCATCGCGTGGGATACGCACCGGAGAAGAAGTTCTTGATTCAGTGGCTACCACCACGGCTTCGTTTGTAAAATAACCATTCATTTTTTTTCCGAATGCCGGGAATGCCCGTTGAAGGCTGAGGCCAATATCTTTCGGAAAAAGGTTAGTCAGCGAAATGGAACCCAGGCCGGGCGCATAGGAACAATCCGGGAGGGAGTCAGAAATCCTGCCTTCCACAAAATCTGTTAACCGCTGAGCGGGTGCTTTGAATGCGCCTCCGCCCATGGTAAAAGCTTTTTGTTCGACGGACTGCTGAAAATACATCGCTGCAAGATCGCCATGTTTTGAATACCCCTGCCAGTCTTTTTCTTCGATGTTTACTACGATTCCCGAATTGGCATAGGGATTATTTCTTTTGGAAGGCGACCAGCCATTCACCACCAGTTCGCCGTCGTTGGTGGAAGCCGGTGCAATGATACCACCCGGACACATACAAAATGAAAAAACAGAACGATCGTTTTCCGTATGTACCAGCTGGTATGCCGCAGGGGGAAGCCCGATTACCCGGGGTCCCTGCTCAAGTATATAATGATATTGAATTGAATTAATGAGTTCCTGCGGATGTTCCACGCGAACGCCCAGGGCGAAGGCTTTGGCATGGATCCTCTTTTTTTTCCGGGCCATGAGCTGGAAAATATCCCGGGCTGAATGACCGGTGGCCAGGATAACCGCATCGGCCGGAAAACGGTCGCCGTCAGCTGTATGAATTTCTGTAATTTTTTCTGCGGTCTCTGACCAGTCCGTCATCTTCTTGTTAAAATGTATTTCGCCCCCACAGCTTAAAATATAATCCCGTATGCTTCCGATGATGCCCGGAAGTTTATTGGTTCCGATATGCGGATGGGCTTCATAAAGAATGTTTTCTTCCGCGCCAAAACGGACGAAGAGATCCAGGATCCGCTGAACGTTTCCTCTCTTATTACTACGGGTATATAATTTACCATCACTATACGTCCCGGCTCCTCCTTCACCGAAACAATAATTGCTTTCCGGATTCAGGGTCCCTTCTTTGTTCAGGGCGGCCAGGTCCCGCCGGCGGGCACGTATATCTTTTCCTCTTTCAAGAATGACGGGCCGAAGACCGGAACGGATTAAATAAAGCGCAGCGAATAATCCGGCAGGGCCTGCACCGATAATAATAACCGCCTTCCCGGCACGTGAAACATCCTGATGAGGTTGTTGGAATAATGAGCGTAAAGGATACGGTTCATTGATGTAGATCAATGAAGTGAGTAGTACATGCGGAAATCTGGATCTTGCATCCAGGGACTTTTTGAGTATATGATATCCGGTGATACTTTGCAGTGAACAGCCTGCTTCTTTAGCCATCAGTCCGCGGACCATTCCCTCATCTGAGATTTCAATCGCCGGCACCTTTATCTGAATTTTTTTTTGCATCCGGTTTGAAAAGTAGCAGAATGTACTAAAAATATTTGTTGCTGGTAAATCTATGCTAAGTATATTTCAAAAAAAATTATCCATCCAGTTTTTAATCAGGTAGTTTCCCTGAACTAACTGGTTCACCGTGTTTTACTGAATGATCAATTCCGGGGGAGGGGAAGGGGTAAATTTTTTTTTAAAAAAACTTTGGTTAAAACAGATTGCTGTCAAAATATCTGTATCTTCAATCGCGTCACAACAAAATCATATGGAGAAATATTATAAATCAACAACATCAATTTTTCGCCTCTCCATTTTATTTCTTTCTAAACCTGCATCCCTGTTGTGTTTTGTTGATCCTTCTCTTTGTGCGAGTAGCCGTGTGAAGGCGGTTCACCGGTACCAGATCCGAAGTACTTACGGCAGAAGTACGGGTTAATCAGTCGACTGCATTTTTACAACCAATTTGTTCATTTCGAATTTCTGAAGAATTTTTTTTATGTCCCTCCCTGCTTCTGAAGGCTTGCTGAAATTACCAATTAATAAAAAATTTTTTATTCAGAAATTAATCTTGATATTCGTCCCCCTGCAAAAAATCCGTCCTCGAAAAATTTCTGAAAAAACAACTTTTAAAACAGAATTTTAACCAGCCTAAACAGCTTTTTTTGTAATGCCGAAAACCTTTGAAAAAGTCTGGGCCAATTGTCTTGAGATCATAAAAGATATTGTTGAATGGCAGCATTATAAAACCTGGTTTGAGCCCATTCATCCCGTAGAGTTGAAAGTGAACGTGTTGGTTATTCAGGTTCCCAGTCAGTTTTTTTATGAGTACCTGGAAGAGCACTATGTGAATTTACTGGCAAAAACTTTGCGCAGGATACTGGGAAAGGATGCGCGTCTCGAATACCGGATTATGGTAGACAGTGGCAATCAGCAAAACAAACCATTGACCATGGATGTACCTGCACATAATTATAAAGCGATCTCCAGCAATGAAATGGATTTCCCCCTGATCATTAATAATCCGGTAAAGAATCCATTCGTGATACCCGGTCTGAAGAAAATGCAGATCGATTCACAACTGAATCCGGTATATACCTTTGATGTATTTATTGAAGGGGATGCAAACCGGGTAGCCCGCCGGGCAGGGAAAACGGTCGCAGAAAAACCGGGAGCCAATTCCTTCAACCCGCTGGTTATTTATGGGGGGGTCGGACTGGGTAAAACCCATCTTGCCCAGGCCATTGGCAACGAAGTGCGAAGGATACACCACAATAAAGTGGTATTATATGTCAGTTCCGAAAAATTCATCAACCAGTTTATAGATCACGGCCGGAATAATGCGATCAATGACTTTATTCATTTTTATCAACTGGTAGATGTACTGATCATTGACGATGTCCAGTTTTTTAACCGGGCCGAAAAAAGTCAGGATGCATTTTTTGCCATCTTCAATCACCTGCATCAGAGCGGCAAACAGTTGATCCTCACTTCGGATAAACCCCCCAAAGACCTGGAGGGGGTTCAGGAAAGACTGCTGAGCCGTTTCCGCTGGGGCCTGAGTGCCGACCTGCAGGTACCGGATTATGAAATGCGGATTGAGATCCTGGAGCGCAAGATGAAAAACGACGGACTGGAAATGCCTAAGGAAGTGGTAAAATACCTGGCTTATAATATTAACAGTAACGTGCGTGAACTCGAGGGTGCGTTGATATCCCTTCTGGCACAGTCTTCGCTTAACAAGAGGGAAATAGACCTGGAATTGTCGAAGAAAGTATTGAGAAATTTTGTAAAAACAAGCAGTAAGGAAATAACCATAGAAACCATACAGCGTATGGTTTGTGAGTACTTTGACCTGCCCTACGATAAACTCCTGCAGAAAACGAGGAAGCGCGAAATTGTGCAGGCACGTCAGATAACGATGTACCTGGCAAAAGCATTCACCAAGAATTCATTGAAAACGATCGGCGAGCATTTCGGGGGCCGGGATCATACGACGGTGATACATTCCTGTCAGACGGTGAAAGACCTGATGGATACCGACAGTCTCTTCCGCGAAAATGTGACCGAATTACAGCAGAAAGTTCAGCTGGCAGCCATGTAGGGTAAGAAGTTAATAGTTAATAGTAAAGCTCACTGAGAAGTGGGCTTTTTTTGCGAAGTGAATCTCCGGCTGTCCATTTCAGCGCAGGCTTCGGGAATTAGCTTTCAAATCTCAGGACTTGCATCTGGAATGGTAGATCTTCCGGCGCAGTTCGAAAAGGGAGACGGTTCTTCTCCTGTCCTGTAGGATAAACCGGATGATGTTATGTATTAAGTTCATAGTCCCTGTAATAATGTGTTTAGAAATTGATGAACCTGGGGACGGAAAAATGCGAACAGAAGGCTTGCCAGGAGCCAGCCGGCCATAAAACTTGAAAACAAAAGTTTTCCGGATAGCGGCTGTATATTTTCAATTACAGCATACAGGAATTTCCTCATAGACGGTTTTTCAGATCATTGGATGGGTTTTAAACTCCGCCGGGAGGGGGTTTATTGTTCTGGTGGAAGAGTTTTTGTTCCGGGAGTCGAAAATGCGGAAGCTGAGGAATTAATCTTTATTTTTGCATCCCCTTTATGGGATGACGCCTGCCGGCAGGCAGGGATGACCATTGGACGTTGAGCTTTGCGCGTTAAGCCTTATTGGAGAGGTGCCTGAGTGGCCGAAAGGGCCGGTTTGCTAAACCGTTATACGAGCTTAAACTTGTATCGAGGGTTCGAATCCCTCCCTCTCCGCAGAACAAATGAATTGCTCCCGCAGGGGAGCATTTTTCGTTTTGACGCGAGGCAAGCTTGCTCGCCGGAGCGGAAAAAGGAAAAATGCGAAGGCGCGCAGCGCCGCAATTCATTTGTTCTGCAGGTCCACCTCTTTGGGATCACGAGGAGCGAAGCGACGAGGTAATCCCTCCCTCTCCGCGAAAAGATTGTGTAATTAATTGATTCCCACGTAATTGTGGGAATTTTTTTTGCTCTATGGCGAAAAAGGTGGCGAATATTGGTAACATGTTCCATAAATAAAAGGCATGCATTTGCTGGCACTGTTTAC